>Ga0208980_10001114_pt1 | contig 16062 bp, 12 predicted proteins | sample WetSurMetagenome_3_FD_187993 | JGI IMG/M metagenome (GOLD analysis project Ga0208980, IMG submission 187993) | Wetland microbial communities from Twitchell Island in the Sacramento Delta, sample from surface sediment Aug2011 Site A1 Bulk (version 2) | ecosystem: Environmental > Aquatic > Marine... | reverse complement strand
AAACCTTTGTGACCGGAGAGATCATCCAAACCGATGCCACTACAGCCGAGATGGTCAAACTGATGGAAAACACCACGCGGGATGTGAACATCGCGATTGCCAATGAGTTTGCCCGCCTATCGGACAAACTGGGCGTTGATGTCTGGGAAGCCATCTCGATCGCCAACCGTCACCCACGCATCAACATCTTGCGTCCGGGTCCCGGTGTGGGTGGCCATTGCATCTCCGTCGATCCATGGTTCCTGGTTGAAGCAGCTCCCGAGATCACAACACTCATCCGTACGGCTCGTGAAGTCAATGACGGTCAACCGGAATACACCTTCCGGATGATCGAGCAGAAACTGGGGTCGCTGATCGGCAAGCATATCGCCGTGTTAGGGTTGGCTTTTAAACCCAACGTGGATGACCTGCGTGAAAGTCCGGCGATCGAGATCGCTCGATTGTTTGAGGGGGGCGGTGCCACAGTGTCCGCTTTTGAGCCATTCAAGCCTGACCTCGATATGGACGATTTAGAGCTGGCCCATTCACTTGAGGAAGTGCTGGCAGATGCCGACCTGCTCGTCCTGCTGGTTGCACACGACCAGTTCTGCTCGCTGGATCCACAAAAGGTGGCCGGCATGATGCCGGGTCGACTCGCCGTCGACACAGTCGGTTGCTGGCAGCCATCTACCTGGAAACAGGCTGGTTTTACCCTGACACGTCTTGGAGTAGGAAAGGCAACTTGAACAAGATCAAGGTTTTGACGGTCTTTGGGACCCGTCCCGAAGCAGTAAAACTGGCGCCAGTGATCCGCGAGCTTGAAAAACATCCGGAGATCGATGCGCGCGTGTGTGTAACTGCCCAGCACCGCGAGATGCTCGACCAGGTATTAGACCTTTTCCTGATCCATCCGCATTATGACTTGAATTTAATGAAACCAGACCAGAGCCTGGCAGAAATCACAGCTGCGATCATGACGAACCTGGATCCACTGCTGGAACAACTCCAACCGGATTGGGTTTTGATCCAGGGAGATACCTCAACGGTGGTGGCAACCGCTTTGTTAGCTTTTTATCGTCAGATTCGGGTGGGCCATGTTGAGGCAGGTCTGCGTTCGGGTAATAAATGGCAGCCGTTTCCCGAGGAGATTAACCGAAAAGTAGCCGGTGTGATCGCTGACCTGCATTTCGCACCCACCGAGGAGAACCGGGATAACCTCTTGAAGGAAGGTATTCCACCAGAATGTATCGTGGTGACGGGCAATCCTGTAATCGACGCTTTGAACATTATTCGGATGGAACCCGAGCCTGACGAGGTGAAAAATCTGTTGACCAGGCTGGGAATAGCTGAAGGCGGTAAACGCCTGGTGCTCATCACTGCTCATCGTCGCGAGAATTTTGGCCAACCCCTTCAAAATATCTGTCAGGCTGTTGCCGGTTTGGCCGGGCATTACCGCGATGAGGTCGTTTTTGTTTATCCTGTTCACCTTAATCCCAATGTTCAAAAACCGGTCCGGGAGCGCTTGTCCGGGATCGAGAATATCAAGTTGATCCCTCCGCTGGATTACCTGCCGCTGGTGCATCTTATGAAACACGCCACTGTCGTAATGACCGATTCGGGCGGCATCCAGGAGGAGGCACCTGGTTTGGGTATTCCAACCCTGGTGCTGCGTGAGGTGACAGAGAGACCTGAGGGCATCGCCGCCGGTACACTCAAGCTGGTTGGCACAGACCCGGATCGCATCATGGCGGAATGCCGGCAATTGCTGGATGACCCTGTTGTCCATCAAGGCATGGCCAGGGCAGTCAATCCATTCGGTGATGGGCATGCCTCCGAGCGTATCGTCGCCCGCCTGCTCGAAACTCCCGGTAAGCAATGAACTCCAAACCCATTCAGAAGATCTGTCTGGTGCCCAAACTGGTGGGTCTGGGTGGCACAGCCTCATTCCAGGCCCGATTGGCAAACGAGCTGGCCAGGCGGGGCGTGGCAGTCACATATGATCTCCAGGATCCTGAGGTGCGGGTTGTCCTGGTGGTTGGGGGAACCCGCTCATTACCTGCATTATCTGCTGCCAAGCGGAAGGGGGTGTTGATCGTCCAGCGACTGGGTGGCCTCAACTGGGTCCACCGCCAACGTTACACCGGCATCCGTCATTACCTGCGATCCGAGATCAACAACCGTCTCATCGCGACTATTCGTAATCGTCTGGCGGATCGCGTTGTCTACCAGAGTCGCTTTGTCCAGGATTGGTGGCAGGACCGCTGCGGAGATCCTGGTAAACCGTCCTTCGTCATTCATAACGGTGTTGATCTGGCCGTGTATACCCCCAAGGGATCGGGCGACCTGCCCAAAAATTTCTATCGCCTTTTGCTGGTCGAAGGCCGGCTGGGGGGTGGCTACCACATGGGTTTGGAGAATGCTGCGGAGTTGACCCGGCTGTTACAGGAGCGGCATGGCCTGCCGGTGGCACTGCGGGTGGTGGGTGAGGTCCCGATCGATCTGAAAAACCAGGTTGCGAAGGATGCTCATATCCCGATCGAATGGTGCGGTGTGGTCCAGCGGGATGCTATCCCTGAGCTGGATCGCTCAGCGCATGCCCTTTTCTCTGCTGATCTGAATGCAGCTTGCCCAAATGCGGTCATCGAAGCCCTGGCCTGCGGGCTGCCGGTTGTTGCTTTTGATACCGGTGCTTTGAAGGAGCTGGTTTCACCTGAAGCAGGACGTGTGAGCGCATATGGTGGCGATGTCTGGCGGCTTGAAAAGCCGGATACACCTGGACTGGCACAAGCCAGTGTAGATGTTTTAAAGAATAATACAGTTTACCGGCATGAGGCACGTAAATATGCCGTGGCCCACTTCAGCCTGGAAAGCATGGCTGACAGTTATTGCGAGACCTGGGACAGTATTTGATAGCTCCCGGATAGACATTGATAGATGGGATGATCTAAATTATGTTCGATGGCCGCCTGGCACTTCTTCAACGTGTTCTTCCCAGCTACCGGAAGGTTTTCTTCGAGGCTCTGGCTGCCCGGTGCAAGAATGGCCTACACCTGCTCACCGGACAACCTTGTTCGAATGAGGCGATCCACCCGGTTGGGGAACTGGAAGGCATCGAACTGACCATGACCCGAAACATGACCATTTTTCAAGGGAAGAGTTATCTCTGTTTCCAGAATGGTGTGAAGCACTGGCTTACCGGGAGTGACCCCGATGTGTTGATCGTTGAAGCCAACCCACGCTACCTCTCCACCCCTTCAGCTGTGCGCTGGATGCATGCCCATGCGCGTCCGGTGATCGGATGGGGGCTGGGTGCTCCCGGGGCGGGTGTGCAATCCGGATTGCGCGCCCGCTTCATCAACCAGTTCGATGCCCTGATCACCTACAGTCAGACCGGCACGGAGCAATATGCCCGACTAGGATTCCCGCGCGAACGTATCTTCGTGGCGCCCAATGCCACCGCGATGCGCCCATCCCGGAAAATCCCCGAACGCCCCCGGAAACTGAAAGCCAGACCCAACGTCCTGTTCGTAGGAAGGTTGCAGGACCGAAAGAAGGTCGACAGCCTGATCCTTGCCTGTGAGATGCTTCCCGCGGAACTGCAGCCACGGTTGGTGATCATTGGCGATGGACCGGCCCGCGGGGACCTGGAAAAACTTGCCCGGAAGCATTATCCAGCGACGGAATTCCCCGGTGGTGTGCATGGTGACGACCTGGAAGCCTGGTATACAGGTACAGATCTATTCGTCCTTCCCGGGACAGGCGGGCTGGCGCTCCAGCAAGCCATGGCTTACGGACTGCCCGTGATCGCTGGCGTCGGTGACGGAACCCAGGCTGACCTGGTGAGACCAACCAACGGCTGGCAGTTGGCCGAGGATACCCCGAGTGCACTGGCGCAAGATCTGGGTAAAGCCCTGTCGAATATTGGACATTTGCGCGATATGGGGGAGGCGTCATATCACATCGTACGCGACGAGATCAACGTCGAGCACATGGTGGAGGTTTTCCTGGCGGCCATCGAGCAGGCATCCTCACAATACAAAGGTTAAAATGAACATTAAACATCGCACGAGTCTCATCCTGGTTTCTATCGCCATTGCCTGGATCTTCGACCAGCTTTTCTTTGAAAAGATACCCGGCGTCTCATTTCTGATCCTGGTGATCGTGTTCCTAAGCGGGTTAATCTGGACGGCCTGGCGGGAAAATGTCAAACCAGCCCTGCCATCCCTGATCTTGATCGCCATCACTTTGTTCTTCTCGGTGATGACCAGTATCCGTGAACAACCATTCCTGACCTTCATTAATTATCTTTTGTCGGTCGTCTGCCTTGGATTGTTGCTGGTTACTTATGAGAATGGCTTATGGACGCAGTACAGTCTGAGCGATTATTTCATGGGCGCCCTGCGCCTGATTGGATCCGCATTTTCTAATCCGGTTCGTTTCCTTTCATCGAAAACAGCTACTGGAAAAGAGGGGGACCCAAAGACGGTTAAAAAAGTATCCTTTTGGACAGTATTGATCGGCATCCTGATCGCCATCCCGGTTGTGGCCGCTCTGACTGGTTTATTGGCTTCAGCCGATCCGATTTTCTCTGAGAAAGTGGATGAGTTCTTCAGAATTTTCCGCATCGAAAAATGGGGTGAGTACCTGTTCCGTGGATGTTACATCCTGGTTCTAGCTTATCTGCTCATCGGTATAATCCTGCATGCCATCACTTCGACCCGCGAAAAGCGACTGATCGGTGTGGATAAACCATGGTTGTCGCCATTTCTGGAATGGATCCAGGCGGTCATTGTTTTGAGTGCGGTCTGCCTGGTATTTCTGCTATTTGTGATTGTGCAGTTCCAATATTTCTTTGGCGGGCAAGCCAATGTCGTCATCAATGGCTATACTTATGCTGAGTATGCCCGCAAGGGATTCAATGAACTCGTGAGTGTGACTGTGATCAGTTTATTGTTGCTCTTTGTGCTTACCAGCGTGACCAAGCGGGAAAACTCAAATCAGCGCAAGTCTTTTTCAGCATTGGGAGTCATCCTGGTATTGCTGGTAGTGGTCATCCTGGTGTCGGCATTCCAGCGGCTTTTGTTATACGAAAATGCCTACGGCTTCACCCGCATTCGGGTTCAAACGCATGTGTTGATGATCTGGCTGGGCATCCTGCTGATTGCAGCCCTGGTGCTCGAGCTGATCAACAAGCCGCGTGCCTTTGGATTGGCAGCCTTGCTGGTCGCCTTTGGATTCGGCCTGACACTCAACATCCTAAATCCGGATGCAACCATCGTTGATCTTAATCTTCAATCAGAATATACAACCCAGGAGCTGGACGCCCAATATTTGTTATCGCTCTCCAGCGATGCTATTCCCAATTTGGTGGCGTCTTTTAAAGATCCTTCATTGCCGGATAAAACACATGACCAACTGGGTGCGGTGTTATCCTGCACGCGTTATAACTTAAAAACAGACCGCCAGGATGATTCCTGGCAGTCCTTCCACTTTTCCCGTCATTCGGCGGAGCAATATCTGGAATCGATCGATTCCGATCTGGATGTTTATCCGGTGGTCGTGAAAGAGAGTGTCCCGGAAGTAAAAGCAGGTTCAGATTCGATCTCGTGCTGGGTATACACGGATTGACCGGCTAACTGCGCCGGCGGCCCATACCGGCCACCATCGAGATAAAGTACAGCAATTGCATAACGGCTTGCATCAGCGCTCCGACATAGGTGAGCGCTGCTGCATTTAAGACGTTGTTCACGCCGCGAGCTTCCTCAGCCGTTTGGATGATACCGGCTTCCGAGAGCATCTTGCGGGCACGGGCGGAGGCGTTCATTTCGACCGGCAGGGTGGCCAGCGCGAATACGAATCCGACAGCGAAGACTGCCACCCCCAACCAGGCCAATTCCAGGTAATTTAAAGCAATTCCGATCGCCAGCATGATCCAGCCAACATAGGAGCCAATACTGACCATGGGAGCCAGCAGGGCTCGCACCTTGAGAGGGAAATATCCTTCGCGGTCCTGCATGGCATGTCCAAGCTCGTGGGCGGCGACAGCCACCGATGCCACCGATGGATTCTGCGCGACAGCCTGTGACAATGCCAGAGTTTTTGTGCGTGGATCGTAATGATCTGACAAGGTCCCGCTGACACCCTTGAGCTGTACATCACCCAGGTCATTTTGTGCGATCAATTTCTGCGCGGCGGCCGCTCCCGTGGCGCCACTGGAGACCGGTACCCTGCTCCATTTTTTATATGCGGAGCTGATCGAGATCTGGGCGATCATCATAATAATGAACGCCGGGATCATGCATAACATGTAATCCAAATTGTATGTTAAGGGTGTAGACATATTGATTCCCTCAGTATTTATTTTGTCATGATTAATTCAGGTTACCGGCAATCAGATCATTCAACACTTCGATTGCTTTCTGTAATTGAACGTCATTTTCATTTTTAATATCTTCCTCCGTGAACTCAACCACATAATCCGGATCGATCCCAACCTCATTGATCTGACGACCTTTGGGTGTCAGCCAGCGGGCGATGGTCACTCGAATGGCACCCTGATCATTGACCAAGGCTAGCCAGTTCTGAACCGACCCCTTGCCATAGGTGGTGGTACCCACCAGGAATCCACGTTCATAATCCTGGATGGCGCCGGCGGTGATCTCTGAAGCCGAGGCGGTGCCCTCATCAACCAGGACAACCAGTGGAATTTCTGTTGCCAGGCCACCGGATTGGGCTTCATACGACTCGCGCGTGCCGTCGCCGTATTCCTCATATACAACCACACCGCTGTCAATAAACTCAGATACCACTTCGATCGCAGTATCCAGATAACCGCCGCCGTTGCCGCGCAGGTCCAGGATCAAGCCGCGCGGATTGTTGCTCAATAATTCGCTCAACTGGTTTCGTAGTTCATCCGTGGTGTCATCCCCGAAGATATTGATACGAACGTAGGCCAGGTTATCCTCATCTTCCAGCATCCTGCTCTCAACGCTGGGCACAACGATATTGGCACGGGTGATGGTGACATCGAAGGGTTCATCTACCCCTTCACGCTTGATGGTTAAAGTGACATCAGTCCCAGCTGGACCGAGGATCTTGGAATGAACCACATCACCTGAAACACCGGTCATGTCTTCCCCGTCTATGCCAACGATCAGGTCACCGGATTTCAACCCGGCAGCCTCAGCGGGCGAGCCGGAAATGGGTGAGATGATCTCCACGTACTCACCGGATGTATCAATATAAGCACCGATACCCTCATATTCCCCGGCCAGGGATTGTTGCTCGAGTGAATACGTCTCAGGATCCATGTAAGAGGTATGCGGGTCATCCAGTGAATCCAGCATACCCCGAATGGCGCCTTGCATAAGTAAGGTGTCATCGACCGGCTGGTCGACAAAATAATCATGCACGACATCCCAGGTTTGCCAGAAAGGTTCGAACAGGGTGGTTACATCAGTAGGCGTACCGGTATCCGTGGTTGCAGTCGGGTTTATTCCACCCAGGTTCAACAAGCCGCTGATTCCGGTGCCATTTCCGACCGGAAAAGCCCAGCCGACCAGCAGGCCGCCTGCGAACATACTGGCGAGCAGAATTAGGCTGATGCAGCCGATCAGTGGATATTTAATTTTCGGGTCCATGAATTACTCCAGTTTAAACAAATTTAGAAACAAGAATAACATAAAACGATTAACATTCAATTAGATTAATTAAGCTGTTTAAATAGATCCCCATTGGTCGACAGGATCAGGGGGAGTTCCTCCAGATAGCGGATGCTGGGGTAAAGCAGGGTCGGCTGGCGGTTTTCATTTACATATACTGCCGGCAGACCCAGCTCTGTGGCGGTCTGTAAGTTCTTTAAATTGTCATCCACGAACAGGCAGGAAGCCGGCTCAAGCCCGCCCATTAGGGTTAGCGCTTTTTGAAATGCTTCAGGTTGTGGTTTACAGTATGGACTGATATCCAAGATATCCACGATATTATCGATCAAATCATTGATACCAACCTGCGTTAAAACCCGCCAGGAATGAGCCTTGTTCGAATTGGTGAAGATAATTTTACGTTGGGAGTAACTGGATAGCACCTGGTGGAGCGCCGGATCGGGTGCAAGGATCTGTTCGATCGGTACGTCATGCACGTAATCCAGATAATCCTGCGGATCGATGCCGTGATTGAGTTGCAAGCCGCGCAGGGTAGTGCCGTAGGTAAGATAGTAATCGTGTTTCAGATCGGAAATCTCATCCAATGGCAAGCCAAGGCGCTCGTGGATGAAAAGGGTGATACGGTCGCCTATCAGATCCCAAAGCCCCGTTGAGGAAGGGTAGATGGTCTCATCCAGGTCCAGGATCATCGTGGTGATTGGCATGATTTTAAGATTGTAACATATCGAGTGGATCGCTTCGGTTTTATCCGTTAGGGATGATGAATATTCATTATGTGAAATCTATCCCATTGTACATTTATGTGATTAAGGCTAAAATATTGCTGTCCATCCGATAAACTGTATGTTCTTTTCCAGGTCAACCCTTATGCTTGTCAAGTAAAGGACTCATGCCCGAGAAACAGCGGATTATTGGGAAGTATTATGAACTGAAGGAAATCATCGGTGCTGGTGTAACCGGGATGGTGTATTTGGGGCGGGATATAAGAACAAATCAACCTGTCGCCATTAAGGAATTACACAAGGAAATCTTGGACGGCACGCCAGAACTCGTTGAGCGTTTTCGACGGGAGGGCGAGGCATTAAGACGGCTGGAGCATCCCAATATAGTAAAAGTCTACCAAATGATCGAGGAGATCGATCATCACTACATGGTGATGGAATATGTATCTGGGGGTTCACTGGCAGCCATGCTTCAGAGAGTTGGGCAGATCCCGGTCGACCAAACGATCGTGATCGCATTGGAATTGGCAGATGCGATGGCACGTGCCCATCATCTGGGGATACTTCACCGTGATATCAAACCTGCAAATATCCTGCTTTCTGAGGATGGAACCCCCCGCTTGACGGACTTCGGATTGGCGCGTTTAAATAGTTCGCCTTCCATTACAACAACCGGCTCATTGCTAGGCACCCCCTATTATCTAAGCCCGGAAGCCTGCTACCAACACGAAATCGACGAGCGTACTGATATTTGGTCGTTCGGAGTAGTAATATATGAAATGCTGACAGGCAAGCGACCGTTCACCGGTGAGACTATTTTTGATGTCACGTATGCTATCAAGAACCAGCCTGTGCCTGAATGGGCTTTGCAACGGGTAGACATTCCACATGAACTTTCAACACTTGTACTCCAAATGCTCCGCAAGGATCTGGCGGCCAGGTTGGGGTCCGCCCGCCAGGTGGGTGTTGAACTTGAAAAGATCCGATGCCTATATGAGGCACCGGGGTATCCGAAACAATTACCCACAACAGCAGGGAAACAGCAAGAACAGCAAAAGATCCGTGTATTAATCGTCGATGATCATGCAGTTGTTCGTCAGGGGTTACGGATTTTCATTGACCTCCAGGAAGATATGATAGTCGTGGGGGAAGGTCAGGATGGTTTGGAAGCTGTCGACTTGGCCTGTCGATTAAAGCCGGATATCGTTCTGTTAGACCTGGTCATGCCACGCATGAATGGCGTGGATGCCACCCGTCAAATTCTTGATCAGAACCCAGACTGCAAGGTGTTGATTTTAACCAGTTTTGGGGAGGACCAGATGGTCTTTCCGGCGATTCGGAGTGGTGCCCAAGGGTATTTGCTGAAAGATATCCAACCAAACGATCTGGTGAAAGCCATCCGCCTTGCCAACCAGGGACAAGTGCAATTGCATCCGGATATTGCAAAAAAACTAATGGCTTCTGTGGTCTCCCCACCAGTGGCATCACAATTGGATTCCGATAATCCTCACTCCTCGCATATGGATATTCAACTAACCGACCGCGAGATCGAGGTCTTGAAATACATTGCGCATGGATTGAGCAACCATGATATTGCTGAAGAGATGGTTATCAGCGAAAAAACGGTTAAAACACATGTTAGCAATATTCTAGGAAAACTGGGTGTTGAGGATAGAACCCAGGCAGCTATCTGGGCTGTTAAGAATAACATGGGGGCATAATCGATGGGGTTTATTGCCAGCCTACTCGTTTATTTGGCCACCTTTATTCGGCTGCTGGCATTTTCAGTGGAAACGCCGCTGGAAGGACCTCTGATCCCTGTTCTAGTTTTATTCGGATTTCTTCTCTTAACGGAACCTTGGGTTTCGAAGCGGGTTGCTTGGTATCCAACAGTTTATCTAATAATTCAGACCTTGCTGGCCACCCTGGCATTCATGATTCCTCCCCGTTATGATTTTCTTGCCATCTTATTCATTCCACTGACGGTTACCGCCGTCCTGACTTATGGGTATCCCGCAGGGTATTACTGGATCGGTTTCTTCACGCTGGCATTGATCTATCCTATGATGATCACATGGGAAGGTTCGATCGAAGGTGCTGTTATGATAGCGCTTTTTTGTGGTTTGTACCTGCTGACTGGTAGTTTTGCCAGCCAGTTGCGCCAGGTCGAATTATCCCGTCGGGAAAATGAAAGATTGTTACTGAAACTCCGGAAAACTCATCGGGAATTGGAGGAATATAAATCCCGGATTGAAGATGATGCTGCTGCCCGGACGCGCAGTCAGATGGCGCAGGAATTGCATGATTCGGTTACCCAGACCATTTTCACGGTGAATCTGGCTGCCCAGACTGCTGCCATCAAATATCGAAAGGATCCCGCCAGTGCCGGGGAGCAAATCGACCGCATGATTGAGCTGGCAGGTGGAGCATCACAAGAGATCACAGACTTGGTCAGCCTGTTCCGTCCGCGTTCAGTGATTTCCGAGGGGCTGCCTGCGGCTTTGGCATATCTCGCAAAAGAACGAAAAGAGCGGGATCATCTGAATGTGACGGTAACGATCTCTGGAAAGAGGGAACTCCCGGAGGAGACCTCCCTTATGCTCTATCGGATTGTTCAGGAAGCCCTAAACAATGTTAGCCGGCATGCCGGTGTCGATCGGGCTGAGATCAGATTGGACCTGGACGCCTACCCCTATTCGCTTGAAATCATTGATGAGGGAGAAGGCTTTGAGGTGACCCGAGATCAGTCGAAGTTAGGGCATTTCGGGTTAACCGGCATGGCAGACCGGGCAGCAGAGGTGGGCTGGATTTTTACAATCCAATCGCATGCGGGGTCCGGTACACATGTCAGGGTCGAGGACCACAGTTTATGAATCGTCAGCCTGAACTGGAGCTGTTTTTCAAAAAGTACGATTTACGTGTCAGCTTGCTCATGATCCTTTTCGTTGCCGCCAGGAAATGGGGTCAGTTACAGGACATGCCCAACCAGCTTCCTGCTTTGGCCTTGATTGGCGTTTTTCTAATCAGCTTCTTGTTTTTTCCCGTATTCGCCCGTAAAGCTGGGAAGTGGATTTGGGTTTATCTCGTCCTTCAGATCTTGCTGATCGAAGTATTGGGATTTTTACCTCCGGAAGAGGATACCTGGTGCCTGCTGTACCTGCCGGTATGGGCGGAAATTAAGATGGTTTTTCCAGCGCGACAAACCTACCTGTGGATGGGGGTGGTTGGAATCTTAATGCTGGCTACTTTGATGATAACTTTTGATTTGTGGATCGGTCTCGGTTATGGCGTCTACATGGGAGCAATCGGATTTATTTTGATGACACCCGGGCTGGTTTATGCTCAGTATGAATCAGCTCATGCGGAGAGTCTGCGTCTTCTTGATGATCTGAAGAAAGCCAACAATAAACTGAAGAAAACTGCCCGCCAGGCAGCCGAATTGATGGTCATTCAGGAACGCATCCGTCTCGCCAATGATCTTCATGATTCGGTCAGTCAGTTGATGTTCAGCATTAAACTTTTGGCACAATCCACCCGTTTACTGTTGGAAAAAGATCCTGAAGCTGTTTTACCGCAACTCGAACAACTGCAGGAGCTATCGAGTCGCGCGCTTCATCAGATGAGAAGTCTGATCACCCAGTGGCGGGAGAATGCGTGATCAACTTATCTTTCGTGATTAATCTTCCAATCCCTTATTTACCGAACTAATTAGTACTATCTCACTTCGGTCTTAAGACCTAGGTCTTCCATTATGTGAAATCAACCTGAAGCCCGATGTATTAATTCTGCAAAGCCGTTATGCTGTAACCAGGATTATAAAATGAATGGAATTCGGTTGATGATTGTAGATGATCGCGAGGAACTTTGCCGGGAGTTGGGAACAGGGATCGAATTGATAGCTTCATCAAGTGCTGCCCCGATTCAGGTGGTTGCCTTTGCCCATGATGGTTACGAGGCGATTGTGCAAGCGGATGCTTTCGTCCCTGACCTTATCCTGATGGATCTGGAAATGCCACATCTTGGAGGGTTGAGCGCTTCTGAACAGATTAAAGTAAACCATCCCGCTATTATCATTCTGGCATTGACCATCCACGATAGTCCATCCACCCGACTGGCTGTACTCCAAGCCGGCATGAACGGCTTGATAAGTAAAAGTGCAAGTCTGCTGAAGATTGTTGAGGAGATTAACCTGTGGCGTGACACATCTGAACAGGGTAATCATAAATAATAATTAATAAAAGGAGTAATAAAATGCAACCGAATAATTCACTTGTTACACGTCGATATGACCTGGATTGGCTGCGGGTCATCACAATCATCACGGTGTTCTTTTTCCATACCGGTCGTTTCTTCGATGAGGGCGGCTGGCATGTTAAAAACGCTGTGAGATATCAGGGCTTCACGGATTTTACTGACCTGCTGATTGTCTGGATTATGCCGATCATGTTTGTTATTTCGGGAGCCGCGGTCTACTATGGCTTTCGCAAAGGTCAAGTGGGCAAATTCCTCAAGGACAAGACGTTACGTCTGCTTGTCCCTGTGGTTGTGGGCATGTTCACACATTCGATCTTGCAAATATATTTTGATGCCACAACTAATGGGCGATTTGAGGGTTCCTTCTGGGCTTTCGTGCCTCATTATTTTGAAGGCGTGTTTCCGTTTGGTGGTAACTTTTCTGTTACTTCAGTCCACCTGTGGTACCTGGAGGTTCTGTTCATTTTTTGCCTGTTGTTCCTGCCCATTTTCATTTGGTGGAAGGGTTCGGGTCAGAAGTTCTGTCTAGCAGTCGGTAATTTTCTGGCAAAACCCGGGGCGCTCTATTTGCTGGCCTTGCCCACCATGATCCTGGTTACCATCCTGGATCCGAGTAACATTGGCATGAAGGAAACGGGTGGATGGAGTGTGATTGTATATATCTTCTTCTTCCTGCCCGGATACATTTTCATCCCCAATGAAGCAGTGCAAACCCGATTGATGAAACAACGCTGGATCTCCATCGTACTGGCGTTATTCTTTTCCTTCGCCTGGCTCCTTCAGGAGGATCATCCATATGGATCAACTGGTTACATGATTGACTCAATTCTCATCAGTCTGGCCTCCTGGAGTTGTATATTCGCCCTGCTGGGAATTGTCCGCCGATACCTTACCTTCTCGAATCCATTTCTGAGTTATGCCAATGAAGCAGTCCTGCCGTTCTATATTTTGCACCAACCAGTAATACTCAGTGTAGGATTTCTTGTGGCAGGGTGGGCAATACCCGCGATTGGGAAATACTTTTTCATGTTGATCTCTGCCTTCATCGTGATCATGGTGATCTATGAATTCCTGGTAAGGCGTTTCAATGTCATGCGTTTCCTGTTCGGGATGAAAATTCGTTCGAAAGAAAAAACTGCATAAGCAGATTCCCTTTGAGTTTTATAAGGAAAGCAACACCCCTGGATCCTGCGGGGGTGTTGTTGATTCCATCGCTCGCTCCATTGACTGCCAGGCTGGTCATCTGTATAATGAACGTAAATAAATACTTGGATGCCAGGAAGAGTAAACGAGCGGCAGCTTCCAGAAACGGAGTGCCATGGTTGAAAGCCTCCCAAGACTGTCCTCGCTGAAAGTCACCTGGTATACGTGCCGAAGAAATCCGGAAGGAGTGTAGACCGGCACGGGTGAGCCCGTTACAGCTTCCGCCGGATGTTCGTCCGGAGCGAGCGTGCCAGTCAGCTGGCGAATTGAGGTGGTACCGCGAAAATGACCCTTTCGTCCTCATGATGGAAGGGTTTTATATTTAATGAGGTGAACCATGACTGAACATCAATTGCCCAAAGCCTATGATTTCAAGAATACTGAGAAGCGTCTTTACGACTGGTGGGTTGAGAAAGGCTATTTCAGACCTTCCAATGATCCCAACCGGCCGGATTTTGATGCCTCCAAAAAACCGTTTGTCATTTCAATACCGCCGGCTAATGTCACCGGTGAACTTCATCTTGGGCATGCCATGTATGTCTCCATGGAAGACCTGATGATCCGTTATCAGCGCATGAAAGGTCTGCCAACTTTGTGGGTGCCGGGTACCGATCATGCCGGTATTGCCACTCAACTTCAGGTTGAAAAGGACCTGTTGCGCACCGAGGAAGTGACCCGCGAGGAACTGGGTCGTGAAAAGTTTGTCGAACGGGTGTGGACCTGGAAAAAGAAGTATCACAGTATTATCTCCAATCAAATCCGGCGACTGGGCGCTTCCTGTGATTGGGATCGCGAACGATTCACTCTGGATGAAGGCTTATCGGTAGCGGTGCGTGAAGCGTTTGTCCGTTTTTACGAGAAAGGGTTGATCTACCGAGGACCACGATTGGTCAACTGGTCGCCAGGTTTGAAAACGGCCGTTTCCGATCTTGAGGTGGAGTATTCCGAAGAGCCGGGTACTTTGTATTACTTTAAGTACTTGCTGGCGGACGGATCGGGCGAATTCATCCCGGTTGCGACCACCCGCCCGGAAACCATACTGGGTGATACAGCCGTGGCAGTGCACCCCGAGGATGACCGTTATCGCAAGTTCGTCGGGAAGCTGGTGCGCGTTCCTATCCTGGGACGCGAGATCCCGGTCATTGCGGATGATTACGTGGATAAGGAGTTTGGCACCGGTGCCCTCAAGATCACCCCCGGGCATGATCCCAATGACTACCGGATTGGCCAGCGTCACAACCTCGCGGTCATCTCGGTCCTGGATACGGTTGCGCATATCACCCAGGAAGGTGGACCTTATGCTGGCATGGACCGCTTCGATTGCCGTAAGAAGATCTGGGAAGATATGAAAGCTGCCGGGCTGGTGATCAAGGAGCAAGCATATACTCTCAACATCCCGCGCAGCCAGCGCGGGGGGGAGATCGTCGAACCGATGATCTCGACCCAGTGGTTCGTGCGTATGCAGGATCTGGCTGAGGCTGCCCTTAAGGCGGTACAGGATGAAAGGATACGCATCATCCCCGAGCGTTTTACAAAAGTCTATTACAACTGGCTTGAGAACATCCAGGATTGGTGTATCAGCCGCCAGTTGTGGTGGGGTCACCGCATTCCGGTCTGGTATTGCGACGATTGTGGTGAGATGACCGTAGCGCGCGAGGATCCAACTGCCTGCTCGCACTGTGGCAGCCAGAAGATCCACCAGGACCCGGATGTGTTGGACACCTGGTTCTCATCCGGGTTGTGGCCGTTTTCCACCCTGGGTTGGCCGGAGGAGACTCCCGATTTCAAGTATTTTTACCCAACCTCTGTGCTGGAGACCGGATATGACATCCTGTTCTTCTGGGTGGCACGCATGATCGTGGACAGCCTTGAACTGACCGGCAAGATACCCTTCGAGACGGTTTACCTGCACGGCATCATACGCGATGAACAAGGCGAAAAGATGTCCAAGTCCAAGGACAATGTCATCGATCCAATCCCACTCATGGATGAATTGGGCACCGATGCGCTGCGTTTCACCTTGCTGGTGGGATCTACACCTGGGAATGATATTAGCCTGGATGTAAAACGAGTTGAAGCCAATCGTAACTTTGCCAATAAGATCTGGAATGCCGGGCGGTTTGTGATTGGTGCGATCGATCAGGCACCCCCCTCATCAATTAAAGATGCAGACTGGAGTCTGGCTGATTCCTGGATCTGGGCACGTTACAAACAACTCTTGGCTGAAGCCAACCGACTCTTCG
>Ga0208980_10001113_pt1 | contig 16066 bp, 11 predicted proteins | sample WetSurMetagenome_3_FD_187993 | JGI IMG/M metagenome (GOLD analysis project Ga0208980, IMG submission 187993) | Wetland microbial communities from Twitchell Island in the Sacramento Delta, sample from surface sediment Aug2011 Site A1 Bulk (version 2) | ecosystem: Environmental > Aquatic > Marine... | reverse complement strand
TGGAGGTTTATAATGGCTTTAACCGGTGTAGAAATATTCAAACTCCTGCCAAAGACAAATTGTAAGAAATGTGGTTTTCCTACCTGTCTTGCCTTTGCTATGAAACTTGCCCAGAGACAGGCAACTCTTGACGCATGCCCTGATGTCTCTGACGAGGCAAAACAGAAACTCGGTGAGGCCTCAGCTCCACCTGTAAGACCAATTATCATGGGGACAGGCGAGAAGGCAGTCAAACTCGGGGAAGAGACAGTGCTTTTCAGGCATGACAAGCGTTTTGTCAATCCATGTGTTTTTGCTCTTGAGATACAGGATACGCTCTCAGATTCTGAAATCGATATTAAGATTAAGGAAGTTCTTGATTCTGAGATCGACAGGGTAGGTCAGAAGCTCAGGGTTGATGCAATTGCACTGAAGAATACTTCAAATGATGCAGGCAGGTTTGAGTCTGTTGCAAAAACTGTTGCGGCAAAGGCGCCTGAAGTCCCTGTTATTATCTGCGCGACAGACCCCCGGTCTGCCGAGACCGCAGCAGTAATATTCTCAAACAGGAAACCGATCATTTACGGGGTGAATTCAGATAATGCAGAAGCAATGACAGGCATTGCAAAGACATATAAAACAACGCTCGGGATTATGGCGAATGGGCTGGATGAACTTGCTCACCTTACTGAAAAAATCAAATCGCTCGGTGTTGAAGATATGGTAATGGATTCCGGCGCAAGAAAGGCAAAGGAAATTTTAGAGCACAATACATTAATCAGGAGGGCTGCCATCAAGAAGAATTTTAAGCCTCTCGGATATCCGGTGATAACTTTTGCGCAGCGTGAAGACAGTCTTTTTGAATCACTCATTGCATCCATAGGTGTCACAAAATATTCTTCAATAGTTGTCCTGAGCAGTATAGAAAAATGGAAGAGTCTTTCTCTGTTCACCTTACGGCAGAATATCTACACAGACCCCCAGGTGCCGATGCAGGTCGAGCAAAAAATATATAAGATAGGAGAGCCGAATCCGGAATCGCCGCTCATGATCACAACAAACTTCTCACTTACATATTTTATCGTCTCCGGTGAGATTGAAAACAGCAGGGTGCCGGGTTATCTCGCTGTCATGGACTGCGAAGGCCTGTCTGTGCTTACAGCATGGGCAGCAGGGAAATTTACAGCATCAAAGATCGCACAATTTATTAAAGAAAGCGGAGTAGAGGACAATATAAAACACCGGGAGCTTATTATCCCCGGTTATGTTTCGATACTGAGCGGGGCAATAGAAGATAAACTTGAGGGATGGAAGATAACAGTCGGGCCCCGGGAAGCAAACGGGTTGCCTGCATTCCTGAAATCAAGGGCAGCATAAAATAAAGTAGACAGAACAAAAAAGTAGACAGAACAAAAAAGTAGACAGTAGGCTGTAGACAGTAAATAGCACAAAGACACAAAAACAATATTTCCCGTCTACTGTCTTCTATTTGCTATCTACTAAATGAGGAGGTCGGGATGTCTAAGTTAATAGCCTCAGCAGCTATAAGAGGCGCACACAGGCTTGTCAGGCAGGCTGAGGAAATGCTCGAAAAGGCTATTGCTGAAAAGGGATTAAGTTTTCCATTTGAATTCCCTGATACAGCATATTATCTCCCCATGATATATGCCATGACAGGTTTCCCTGTTAAAACACTGTCAGATATGAATGTGGCTATCGGTATGGCAAGAGAATTACTCCATCCGGAACCCGATGAACACCTCTGGAAACCATATTTGGGTGAAGCACTTGATTCAGGGATGGCTACACTCTTTGCTGAAGAGATTATCATGGCATTGCGGTATATAAATGGCCTTGAGCCTGTAACAGACCCTGAAACAGGATATGTCTATAATGGTTTTGTAACAGATACTATTCAGAGGAATCTGGGCATCCAACTCGTCGATGGAACAATGCCGGGCTTTGCTGCAGTAATCGGTGCAGCGCCTGATGACGATACCGCAGTTAAGATAGTACGGGAGTTGCAGGAAAAAAACATCCTTATATTTCTTTCCGGCCATGTGAACGGCAACAGCGTTACAAAACAGCTTCTGCGAAAAGGGGTTGAACTTGGCTGGGATACAAGAATCGTACCTGTAGGTCCTGATACAGAGCATACACTGTATCCCCTTGACTGGTCGATCAGGGCCTCTCTTATTTATGGAGGGAAGAAACCAGGGGATTTCAAGGCGCACCTCAAGTATACAAAAGACAGGGTTTTTGCCTTTGCCCTGGTCTTAGGTGAACTTGATGACATAAAGTGGACAAACGGCGCAGGCGCCATAAATATGGGATATCCGGCTATCTGTGATACAGATGTGCCTGTCATACATCCTACAGGTGTTTGTATCTACGAAGAGGTCGACAAAGAGTTTGACCATAGCAAGATTGTACAAAAAGCGATTGAAGTCAGGGGGTTAAAGATAGTTGTTGATAAACCTCCGATTCCTGTTGCATACGGCCCTGCGTTTGAGGGTGAGCGGATTCGGAAAGAAGATATGTTCATAGAATTCGGTGGTGCGCGTACCCCTTCGTTTGAGTGGGTAAGGACGCGTGAAATGGAAGATATCGAAGATGGCAAGGTCACCGTGATTGGAAATAACTGGCAGGAACAGTATGAGAAAGGCGGGAAGATGCCTTTGGCCATTGTCATTGATGTGGCAGGCAGAAAGATGCAGAAGGATTTTGAAGGTGTCATTGAGAGGAAAGTACACCATAATATCAATGAGGCACAGGGCATCTGGCATATGGGCCAGCGTGACATAAACTGGATAAGGATAAACAATAATGCCAGGAAAGAAGGCTTTACCCTCGAACATCTCGGAATTCTTAATGCAACCATGACACACCACAGGTTTAAATCAATTGTGGATAAAGTCCAGGTGACTATTTATACGGACGAAGAAGATGTCCTGAAACTCCAGGAAGAGGCAAAAAGCGCTTACAGAGAGCGTGATCAAAGGCTTGGCGGACTTGTAGATGAAGCGGTTGATACCTTTTATTCATGTCTTCTCTGTCAGTCCTTTGCTCCGAGTCATGTGTGCGTAATAAGTCCTGAGAGGCTTGGTCTCTGCGGGGCCTACAACTGGCTTGACTGCAAGGCAGCATTCGAAATAGACCCGACAGGCGGAAACCAGCCGATACTAAAGGGCGATTTGATCGATGCCCGGTATGGGAGATATACGGGTATTGACGGATATCTGGAGAAGGCTTCAGGTGGTGCGTTAGAGTCACTTAACCTTTATACTATAATGGAAAACCCTATGACATCCTGCGGCTGCTTCGAGTGTATCGTAGCGATAGTTCCGGAAGCTAATGGTGTAATGATCGTTAACCGCGGTCATACCGGGATGACACCCGTAGGGATGAAGTTTTCTACATTGGCAGGAACTGTGGGTGGAGGCACCCAGAACCCCGGATTTATGGGAATTGGCAGGAATTTTATTGTCAGCAAGAAATTTCTTGCCGGTGATGGAGGGATCAAGAGAATTGTCTGGATGACCAAAAATCTGAAAGAAAGCCTTAAGGAAGCTTTTGATAAGAGAGCGGCAGAGGAAGGGGTGCCGGACCTTTTGTCCAAGATTGCTGACGAGACAGTATGTGAAGATTCCGAGAAATTGCTCGAGTTCCTTTCCGGCGCCGGACATCCGGCACTGGACATGGAGTCGATTTTATAAAAGTAGCCGCACCCTTTAGGGTGCGTGTATTTTCGCAGGCTAAAGCCTGCGGCTACTAATGTGAGTGGAGGTTTTATGGATAAGGTTAAAAAGAGTGGAAGTGAGTCTGCAGAGCAGATCATAGAGTGGAGTGAATCCCGGAAGATAGAGACATGTTTTGACAGGGCTCAGAAACTCAAACCATGTCCTGTCGGTCTTACCGGGGCCTGCTGCAAGATATGCCATATGGGGCCATGCAGGTTGATAGGCAAGAATGCAGAGGAAGAGGCAACCGGAGTATGCGGAGCAACTTTACCGACGATTGCATCAAGAAATCTGCTCAGGATGGCTGCAGCAGGTTCAGCAGCGCACTCAGACCATGCAAGGGATATGGCTTTCACTCTGCTTGCAGCTGCAAATGGAGAGGCACGTGATTTTAAAATAACTGATGTTAAGAAACTTTACAGAGTAGCCGGTATCCTTGAAATAGAGTTCGAAGGTCGTTCTGTCAATGATGTTGCCAGGGATGTTGCAATGAAACTCCTTGAGGATTTCAGACGTCAGAAAGGTGAACTGAATTATGTCAGGCGGGCGCCCGGGAAGACGCAGGAAAGGTGGAAGAAGTGGGGGATAACTCCAAGAGGTGTTGACAGAGAGATCGCAGAATCAATGCACCGTACGAACATGGGGGTTGACCATGATCCTGATAATCTTCTCCTGAGCGCGCTTAAGGTATCACTTGCTGACGGATGGGGCGGATCGATGATCTCAACAGATATTACGGATATCCTTTTCGGCACTCCCCAACCGGTAAAGGCAGAGGCGAGTTTTGGTATATTCAAGGAAGATGAAGTGAACCTCGTTGTGCACGGACATGAACCATCATTGGCTGAGATAATCGTTGAGGTGGTGAATGAACCCGAAATGACAGAGTATGCAAAATCAAAAGGCGCCAAGGGGATAAACCTTGGCGGCATGTGCTGTACGGCAAATGAAGTCCTAATGAGGCACGGGATACCTACAGCAGGAGGCTTTACGAATCAGGAGCTTGCAATCTTAACAGGGCTTGTTGATGCAATAACAGTGGATGTTCAGTGCATAATGCCTGCATTAGCCGAACTTTCAAAAAAGTTCCATACAAAAGTTATTACAACATCGCACAAGGCGAAAATGCCCGGAGCAACTCATATTGAATATGATGAGCACAGGGCAAGAGACATAGCAAGGCAGATCGTCAGACTGGCTATTGATAATTTCACGAACAGGAAACAGGAGGGGAGTCATATAACTGATAAATTCCCTCTTATTGCCGGCTTTTCACATGAGTATATAGAATACATGCAGGGTGGACGCTGGAGGGCCTCGTTCAGACCCCTTAACGATGCGATCATGGCAGGCAGAATACGCGGAGTAGTCGGTCTTGCCGGTTGTGATAACCCGAGGGTCCCATCTCAGGGACTTCATCGTTTTCTTGCAGTTGAATTGATCAAAAACGATGTACTTCTTGTTTCAACAGGTTGTGGTTCTGCTGCGTGCGGAACTGCAGGGTATCTGACTCCTGAGATGGCTTTGGAAAATGCAGGGCAGGGGTTGCGGGAAGTCTGTGAGGCAATCGGTATCCCGCCAATCTTACACCTTGGCGCATGTGTCGATAACTCGAGAATCCTCACAATCATATCTGCCATGGCTGAAGAAGGAGGACTCTCTGACGAGATAGGTGGGATGCCTGCCGTAGGCATTGCGCCAGAGTGGATGTCTGAAAAGGCAGTTGCAATAGGATGCTATCTTGCTGCGTCCGGAGTGCCGGTAATCTTCGGAGGAGAGTCACCTGTCGGGGCGAGCAAAGAAGTGACAAGGATAATGACAGAGGTTTGGTTTGAGCGCTTTAGAGGCGCGTTGCTATTTGAACCGGATCCGGAAAAAATATTAAAGCATGCCCTTGATTATATAGACAAAGCCAGAGAGTTGCTTAAACTGAAAAAATACGAACCCGGGAAGTTTGGATCTGAAAGGGTTCTTATGGATATGGCTGCACGTCGTGAAATAGAGAGGGCAGCAAAACCTCATATCGGGATATATTAATGTAGCCGCACCCTTTAGGGTGCGTGTACTATCGCAGGCTGAAGCCTGCGGCTGCATTTTTGTGGAGGTGCAATGAAGACAGCAGAAGTAGATATTGATGAACAGATGGGTGAAGTAGGCAGGATACTTGCTCATAAAGAGAAGAACAGGGGAGTATTAATACATGTTCTGCATCAGATTCAGGAAGATAATGGTTATTTGCCGGAAGACATATTAAGAAAACTCTCAAAAAACCTGAATATATCACTCTCTGAAATTTATAGTGTGGCAAGTTTTTATAAAATGTTTCATTTCAGGCCGAGGGGAAAGAAAATAGTAAAAGTCTGTCTCGGCACAGCCTGTTATGTAAGAGGATCAAAAAAGGTTCTCACAGCGCTCGAAACTATGTTTGATGTAAGGAGCGGTGAAACTGCCGCAGACCTTAGCATAACTCTTGAAACAGTAGGATGCGTGGGATGCTGCGGTCTTGCACCCGTAGCTTCAATCAACGAGGATGTTGTGGGTGAGATCATCGGTGAAAAGAAACTGGAAACATTGATAAGGTCTATAAAAGAAGACTGACGGGAAGCAATGGTTTAATCAGGGTAAGGGGAGAGAGCAGGAATGGAGAGGCTTAAGAATATAGAAGAACTGAAAAATCACAGGGACCTCCTTGTCCGGGAAACATTCAGGCCCGGGAAAAATATGATAAAGGTCTGCTGCGGACTTCCCTGCAGTACCTTAGGCTCTCATAATGTTGCGAAGGCCTTGCAGGAAGAGACAGAGAAGAGCGATATCCAGATTGATATCGTAAAGACAGGCTGCCAGGGGCTTTGCCAGAAAGGTCCGCTTTTACAGATTGAGCCGCACGGTTTTTTGTATCAAAAGGCCCGCCCGGAAACGGCAAGAGAAATAATTCATACCACATACTCCACCGGCAAACCTGTGAGAGATCTGATTTACAGAGATTCTTTTCTTGATAAACCCAGGGAAATGTTGAGAGACATCCCTTTCTATAACAAGCAGATTAAGATAGCCCTCAGGAATACCGGCAGTATCGATCCCTTCAATATCCATCATTATATAGCACAAGGCGGCTACAGAGCCGTTGAGAAGATGTTTACCTCCTTGAATCCTGAACAGATAATTGATGAGGTAAAAAAATCCAATCTCAGAGGCAGGGGAGGCGCAGGGTTCCCTGCCGGTGTCAAATGGGCTCATACGAAAAGGGCGCCCGGTAAAATCAAGATGGTTATAGCAAATGGCGACGAGGGTGACCCCGGCGCTTTTATGGACAGGTCAATTATGGAGGGCGATCCCCACAGCCTGATCGAGGGGATGCTCGTCTGTGCTTATGCAATAGATGCGCATTATGGATTTATCTATGTGCGTCATGAATATCCTCTTGCAATCAAGACTCTGCACAATGCTATTAAACAGGCAGAGGAAACAGGTTTATTAGGAAAAAATATCCTCGGTTCGGGTTTTGATTTTGCAGTAATTATCAGGGAAGGAGCAGGAGCCTTTGTCTGTGGCGAGGCTACAGCGCTTGTTGCCTCGATTGAAGGCAACAGGGGTTTCCCTCATGCACGGCCGCCAAGGGTTTCAGAGATAGGAGGCGGGCCGTGGGGTTATCCGGCCAACCTTAATAATGTGGAGACTTATGCCTGTGTGCCCCAGATAATAGAGAACGGCGCAGATTGGTTCTTAAGTATCGGGACCCAGAGTTCTCCTGGCACAAAAGTTTTTTCTCTTGCAGGAAAAGTGAAAAATACCGGGCTTGTTGAAGTCCCGATGGGGATAACCTTAAGGGAGATTATTTTCGATATCGGTGGAGGCATCTTAGGGAATAGAAAGTTCAAAGCGATTCAGACAGGAGGTCCTTCAGGCGGCTGTATACCCGAGCAGTACCTTGATCTGCCTGTAGATTTTGACTCTCTCTGGAAAGTTGGTTCTATCATGGGGTCCGGCGGGATGGTTGTTATGGACGAGGACAACTGTATGATAGATATTGCCAAATTTTTTCTCTCATTTATCCAGGCTGAATCATGCGGTAAATGCCCGCCATGCAGGATAGGCACTCACCAGATGCTCCAGATACTCGAAAGGATAACATCAGGGCACGGTGAGGAAGGCGACATAGAGAAGCTTGAGCATATCGGGAAACTGATAAAAATGGGTTCTCTCTGCGGTCTTGGACAGAGCGCTCCAAACCCTGTCCTCACAACAATAAGGTTTTTCCGTGAAGAATATGAAGAGCATGTGAAAGATAAATACTGCAGGGCGAAAGTATGCAACCTCGGTATCTTTTTAATAAATCAGGAAGAATGTATTCTCTGCGGACTCTGTAAGCAGGCGTGCGCTGTTGGCGCAGTGAAAGAGACAAGAAGGACTTTCTTTATTGACAGGGATGCCTGTACAAAATGCAAGGCATGCTATTATGCCTGTCCTGTCAGTGCCGTGAAGATAGTCAAGCAGAAGTTCGCAAGACTTGAAGAAGAACTGAAGATGCCTTCTGAAGAAATAGAAGTCATTGAAAGGAGGACCAGGATGAGACTCAAAGATATACTGGATTCAAAACCCTATGAGATAGTAAAAATTAACAGAAACTGCTTTATTGCGGACGCAGTGAGACTGATGAGTGAGAAGAATGTCAGCGGAATATTCGTGGTTGATGAAAATGACAAACTGGTGAGCATATTTACCGAAAGGGACATTGTCCGTTGTGTATTCAATAATACACCGACAGACGAGTCATTGGAAAATCTTTTAATGCGTGACATTACATCCTTTGATCCTTCGACAGAAGTCAGTGTAGCCATATCCATTGCTTCAAGAAAGAAGATCAGACATTTGCCTGTTGTTGAAGGAGATAAAATTGTAGGGATGATTACTTTCAGGGACCTGGTTTCATATCTGCTTCCCGAGATCTGTTACATGGCAGAAACCATGTATTAACAAAACGACAAGCAAAGAGCAAAGAGTAAAGAGCAAATTCCATATACAGGGATTAATAATGAGCGAAGAGACAAAAACAGAAGAAAAAGGGAAGAAACTCGAAGATATAAGAAAAGAGGCTGAAGAAAAGGCTTGTCCTGTCCAAAAGGCGCTTTATTTTATTGATGAATTCATTGCCGGACCGATGTGCAGTAAGTGTTATCCCTGCTCTTTGGGAACCGGAGAGGCCAAAATCAGACTGACATGGATAAGCAGTCATCATAAAAACGTCAGCAAAAGAGACGTTCAGGAACTGAAAAGAATCGGTTTGAATATGATCGAAGGCTCTTTTTGCAAAAAAGGCAGGGATACAGGCAGGTTTCTCATCGAAACCCTTGCCGCTTCAGAAGATGAATTCATCCGGCATATTTCCGGATTTTGCCTGCAAAAGGAATGTATCAGCCTTGTTGAATACAAAATACATCCCGGACTGTGCGTTATGTGTGGAAAATGTTTAGAGGCATGTACGCATGAGGCCATAATAGGTGAAAAGAGAGAATTATATCTGACCGGGTACCTGTCTTTTGAGATACTGCAGAAGAAATGCACAAGATGTGGCGAGTGCATTGAGGTCTGTCAGGTAGGGGCTATCGAGAGATTATCAGCAGAACTGCCCGAATTGATTGCCAAATAGATTATGAACAGGAGGCTTCTATGGAGAAACTTGTAAAACTTCAGATAGATGGAACAATGGTTGAGGCGCCGGCAGGCATGAACCTGATCGATGCAGCAGAACTTGCAGGTATTCATATACCGAACCTCTGTTATCTTAAAGGCATGAAAGGTATAGGGGCATGCAGACTTTGCCTTATAGAGGTGGAAGGACTCAAGGCGCCGGTAATAGCCTGCAATACAAAGGTAAGGGATGGAATGGTTATACATACAAAGAACGACAAACTGAATGAAGTCAGGAAGTTTGTCATAGATCTTATCCTCTCTATGCATCCGCTCGACTGCATGACTTGTACCAAAGCAGGCGGATGCAACCTTCAAAAGTATGCATACGAGTTTGAGCTTAAGGAATCATCTTTTACAAGGAAAGAGTTCGGTTATCCGACTGATGAAGCAAATCCCTTTATTAAGAGAGACCCTGAATATTGCATCCTCTGCGGGAGGTGTGTAAGGGTCTGCAAGGAACAGGGAACGGATGTGCTTGAATTCATGGGAAGGGGCATTGAATCAAAAGTTCTTACTGCGAACGACAGACCGCTTCAGGAATCTGAATGCACGTTCTGCGGAAGCTGTGTTGATGCATGCCCTGTTAATGCGCTTCTTGAATCAGACAGATGGCGCAAGGGCAGAGAATGGGAATATACAAAGATCAATTCTGCATGCCTTCTATGTGGAAACGGATGTGATATCACTGTAAGCACGAAAGACGGCAGGATACAGAAGATTAATTCAGGCGCAGCAGCAGGTTCTGCTGAAAGATATCTGTGCGCCTATGGCAGGTTCGGCTTTGACTCTATTGAGGCAGAGTCGAGGCTTAGAGTTCCCATGAAAAGGATAGACGGTGCACTCAAAGAGACTACCTGGGAAGATACACTCACCATAGTTGCGGAAAAACTCAGGAAGGCCGGGAAAGAAGCTGGTTTTATAAGCGTTGCAGGTATAGAAAACGAAGATGCGCTGATATTAAAAAAGATTGCTAAAAACATTGTCAAAACAAAGAACTTTGATACAACATTAAGTCTGTATGGAGACAGTGAGTCTTTCAGGAACTCTCAAAAAGCAGATATTGATAAGGCTGACCTTATTTTACTCGTTGACCTGAACCCTTCACAGTGGGAGAGGGCTTTGCCTGCTCTCGATGCATCTGTGAGAAGGAGGGTTAACAGGGGAGCAAAACTCATTATCATTAATTCATCCGATGCAAAGATAGAAGAAGTTGCAGCAGTAACTCTCAAAGGAAATATCACATACAATCTGAAGGGTATTACAAAGGCTTTAACAGAAAAAGGATTAAAGGCAGATAGGAAGATCGCTGCTGCTGTGAAAGATGAAGAGATTACGGAAGATATCGAAAAAGCAGCTGAACTTATTTCCAAAGCAAATGAACCACTTATCTTTTCTTCTCCTTCCATGTTTGAAGCATCGGCCAATATTGCACTCATAAAAGGAAAAGTAATATCTGTCGGGCTTGAAAGTAATGTGCGTGGTGTTGTATTGATGGGTCTGACAACCGAAGGTAAAACGTATAAAGAGATGGCCGGCATGGAATCGGGAAAAGGGCAAGGCGCAAAGAGCGCTGTTAAAGTCCTTTACGCGGTTGGGGAAGTGCCATTACGGACAAGGCCTGAGGGACTTGAATTTCTTATTGTGCAGAACTCACATCTATCCGGACTCGCAAAACAGGCGGATATTGTTCTGCCTTCAGCAACATTCCTCGAAACTGCCGGTACGATAGTTGATTACATGGGAAGGCTGAAATATCTGCCCAAAATAATCGAGCCTCAGGGTGAATCAAAAAGCCATAGAGAGATTTTCATTGCTCTTGCGAAGGTAATGGGCACGAAAATAAAACTGCCCACAGAGGCTGAGGTTAATAAGGCGGTCAGGATAAAAACCAAACTCTCATTTAGTCCTTTTGCCAAAAAAGAAGGCTTTGATATTGCACCCGGTGAATTCATCGAATCCATCAATGCATCTGTCATCAATGGTTCAAGACTTCTATGGCTGAAAGAGACTGAAAAGGCTGTAGCGGTTTAAAATAACAGTTCAGCGGTTTTTGATAACAAATGTTCTGGGCATTCCTGAAACAATACCATAAAAATTTAAAGCCCTGCCAGGAATTCATTTATCGTTTTCCAGTACTCTGCACTATCATGGATTGTGTTATGGTCTTCGCCTTCTATGATTTTGAAAGAATGCGGTCCGCCCCATTTCTCCGCAAGTTTTTTTGAGTGCTTAAGAGGAATTATCGTATCGTCTGCTGCAGTTATCACAAGTAATGGCGCTGATATCAGGGGTGCCCTTGATAGTGAATCAAACCGGTGCCGGAGGAGCAGATTAACAGGCAGAAAAGGATAATGATGTTTGCCTAAACTTATAATGCTGTCATAAGGAGAGACAAGTATCAGAGCCTTTACAGGCCTCATCTGTGCAAGATATGTGGCAACGCCGGTGCCGAGGCTCCTTCCAATGAGAACTATCCTTGTATTGTCAATATCATCTCTTTTCGAAAAATAATCATAGATAGAAACTGCATCGGTGTATAAATCCTTTTCAGAGGGTTTCCCTTCACTTAGGCCATAGCCCCTGTAATTTATCAAGGCAAGTGACCAGCCTTTGAACTTATCCGCATAATAGATCAGATATGACAATTCTTCTGCATTGCCGCCAAAATATATGATAAGGGGAGATTTCAGCAGGGTTGAATTTTTTACAAGCCATCCTTTAATGCTGATGTTATTCCCGGTTTTGAGATTTACATCCTCAATGTGAGAATATCTTTTCGATAGTCTGTCAGCTTCTTCCTTTGGAAGTTTCTGTGGAAAAAAGATTAACTTGTCCTGAAGAAAATACAGGAGAGCAAATAAAGCAAATAAACCAATTAAAATTCCAACCATAATTCTTAGTAATGGAAACAATAATGTTTTGAATCGTTCTGCATCCTTCATGCTTTTTCATTAAGACTATACATGAAAAAAAGCATTTGGGCAACGGACATAATCATTCTCCTTTTTGTTGTATAATACCTATCGAAACATGGAAGAAAGCATGAACATAAAAATCCCTGTCTTTGAAGGGCCATTTGATCTTCTTCTCCACCTCATAAGGGAAAACAAGCTTGATATCTATGATATACCCATTGCTGTAATCACAGGCCAGTACCTCCAGTATATCGACATGATGAAAGAGCTTAACCTCGAAATAGCAGGCGATTTTATCGTCATTGCAGCAACCCTTATCCACATTAAATCGAGGATGCTGCTTCCGCCTGATGAAGAAACTCCCTCAGAAGAGCAGGAGGACCCAAGGCTTGAGCTTGTTCAGAGGCTTATCGAATACCAGAGATACAAGGAAGCAGCAGGCGACTTCAGAAAAAGAGAAGATGAGTGGTTAAGGGTATTTCACCGTGACTCGTTATCTGAGGCAGATGAAGAAGAGGGCGGAGAACTGTACCTCTTTGATCTCAGCCTTTTCGACCTTATCGATGCCTTTAAAAAAATACTCGATAAGGTTCCACCGGAAATGGTTTCGATTACTAAAGAGACCCTGACTGTAAAGGATAAGATATCGATAATAATGGAGATCATCGAAGGACATGATTCGGTCAGATTTGAAGAGCTTTTTAAGGATGAAATAACAAGGGTTCAGCTTATAATAACCTTTGTGGCGCTTCTTGAACTCATCAGGCTCGGTCTTGTCAGGGTTTATCAGGAAAAAACATTCGGGAACATATGGGTAATTAACCCTGCAAAACAGTCAGCTGCAGCAGAGCAAACTTCAGAATTAAATCCTTTAACACCAACCAGTTAGCGCTAAATATTCAAGTAAAATATCAGATATAGATTGACTTGCCCACCAATGCAGTTATTGGCAGGTATGCATACAGAAAAACTTTTACAAATCGCAATCTATCTTTAAAAAGTATATGTTTGTTATACGTAAAAATATGCCACTTTTCAAAATACTTTGCTTAAAGGTACACTATAAAGTCATCTCTGATTTATGTCTGGAGTCACAATTTCTTAAAAGTATTTTTGTTATGGAAGGTAAATGCACGCATTTCTAAACTGGTTGATTGATACAATTGGCACTGTAGGCTATCCCGGTATAGTGCTTCTGATGTTTATAGAAAGCACTTTTATTCCATTGCCCTCAGAACTTGTGATACCACCTGCCGGATATCTTATCTCACAGAACCAGATGAGCTGGGCAGGGGTGATCCTGTCCGGTACCGTAGGCAGTGTTTTAGGTGCGCTGTTCAACTATGCAATTGCTGTCTTTTTCGGCAGGCCGTTCATTCTGAAATATGGTAAATATTTCGGGGTTTCCAAAAACCATTTTGAGAAAGGGGAGACATTCTTTCTGAAGCATGGGCATATTAGTACATTTATCGGGAGACTCATACTTGGGGTCAGGCATTATATATCGTTTCCTGCAGGGCTCTGCAAAATGAATCTCCTGGAATTCTCTTTCTTTACAGCTTTCGGCGCCGGCATCTGGGTATGGGTACTTGCCTATATCGGTTATTTTGTCGGGAACAATAAAGAGAAGATTCTTGAAGTCAGCAGGCAGTGGAGCGTATACGTAATAATCGGCTGTGTATTGCTGATCTTAGCTTATATTTTATGGCATAGAAAGAAACAGAAGGCCTGACTCTCAATGCGCTTTATTGCTGACCTGCATATTCATTCACGATATTCACGTGCTACCAGCAGTGACATGTCACCAGAAAGCCTCTGGAAGTGGGCTCAACTGAAGGGCATAAATGTTGTTGCAACAGGTGATTTTACCCATCCTCACTGGTATGAAGAAATAAAAGAAAAACTTTATACTGAAGGTAATAACTTATTTAAATTAAAAGATAATTATAAGACTAATACAATTCCTGCTCTCTGTAGCGGAGAGGTCTGTTTTCTGCTGACTGCAGAGGTAAGCTGCATCTACAAAAAGAATGGTAAAGTGCGAAAAGTGCACTGTCTTATCTTTGCCCCTGACCTTGCTGCTGTTTCAAAAATAAATATTGCTCTTTCAAAGATTGGAAATATTACATCTGACGGAAGGCCGATCCTTGGACTTGATGCAAAAAAGTTGCTGGAGATCGTTCTTGATATATCCGATGATGCCATGCTTGTTCCTGCACATATATGGACACCACATTTCTCAGTATTTGGTGCTGTCTCAGGATTTGATTCCCTTGAGGAATGTTTTGATGAGCTGACCCCTCACATCTATGCGCTTGAGACAGGGTTATCATCAGATCCCTCCATGAACTGGAGGCTCTCATCGCTTGATAAAATAACGCTTATATCAAATTCAGATGCACACTCTCCGGCAAAACTCGGACGTGAGGCGAATATCTTTGATACCGAGATATCCTATGAGAGTATCACTAAGGCAATAAAGACAAGGAAAGGGTTTGCAGGAACAATAGAGTTTTTTCCTGAAGAGGGCAAGTATCATTATGACGGGCATAGATCCTGTGATGTGAACCTCTCTCCGGAAGAGACAATAAAACATAATTATCTCTGTCCCGTGTGCGGGAAAAAGGTCACTGTTGGTGTTCTGCACAGAGTCGAGAAACTTGCTGACAGGGAAAATGGTTTCAGCCCGGAAGGAGCGCTCCCTTTTTACTCACTCATCCCGCTCCAGGAAATAATAGCTCAGGTTGTGAAGGTTGGCGTAAACAGCAAGGCGGTAAATAACCAGTATTTCCATCTCATCGAGAACCTCGGAAACGAGTTTGCAATACTTATGGACACACCTCTTGATGCTATCGAAACGGCCGGTTCTTCGTTATTGAGAGAGGCAATTCACAGGATGCGATCCGGGAACGTCCATATTGTCCCGGGTTATGACGGTGAGTTCGGCAAGATTAAAATATTTGAGGCAGTAGAGCGGAAAGAGATCAAAGGACAGACAAGGCTGTTTTAAGCAACAACTTACCAGGGATCACACAGAGTCCAGCAGCTTCACAGCGTTCTCCCTCAAAATGAGTTCTTCTTTTTCTTCTCCGAGTTGGAGACCTTTGAATAAAGAGAGCGTTTTCTGCTGTTCTGTCCATGGGGAATCTGTACCAAAAAGAATGTATTCGGTTGGGTGATTAGAAATAATCTTTCTTACAGTGTCATCTAAAAACTCAAGTGAAAATGATATCTCCATGTAAATCTGCTTTCCAAGCAAAAATCGTTCAACTTCTTCCCACTGTTCCCAGGCACCGAGATGTGTTGTGACCAGTTTAAGTGCAGGGAAATTTTGTACAATGGTAATAATTTTTTCAGGGTCTGCGATTTTCGTCCGCGCAAACGCAAAATCAAATCCGGTATGCATTACCAGGATCAGGTTCTCGTCCAATATTTTTTCATAAACCGGGAAAAGCCTTTCTTCATCGATAGTGAAATTCTGATAGTAGGGGTGGAATTTGATACCTTTAAAGCCGTCATGCTTTATTTCATCAATTCTATCTTTAAATTCCGGGTCATACGGATGAAAAGAAGGAAAGGGAATAATTCTTTCTGATCTTACTTTTTTGCACCATTGCAGGATAGAATCGAACTGCGATGGTTTTGTGGCAATATTGCAGATGACACTCTTTTCAATCCCGCAGTTGTCCATGGAAGAGAGCAGGGAGGAAATCTTACCGTCAAGATAAGCGTTGATGCCTC
>Ga0208980_10001112_pt1 | contig 16071 bp, 16 predicted proteins | sample WetSurMetagenome_3_FD_187993 | JGI IMG/M metagenome (GOLD analysis project Ga0208980, IMG submission 187993) | Wetland microbial communities from Twitchell Island in the Sacramento Delta, sample from surface sediment Aug2011 Site A1 Bulk (version 2) | ecosystem: Environmental > Aquatic > Marine... | reverse complement strand
CGATCCCCATCCCACCGATCCCAGGAGATCCCCCGATGGCCGCCCGACCCACCCATGACCTCGCCGTGAAGACCGGCGAATACCAAGACCGCAACGGCCAGACCAAGGGCCGCTGGCAGCGGATTGGTACGGTGTTCCGCCACGACGATGGGGGCACCTCGATCAAGCTCGATTGTGTGCCCCTGGGCCTCCCGGAGTGGGACGGCTGGGTCAATGTGTTCAAACGTGAAGACCCCCAGGGTGCCCAGGGCGGTGGAGCGCATCCTCTGAGCGGAGGCTTCGGGGGTGCGGGGTACCACCAGACCCGATCCCAGGGGCGCAGCAGCGCGCCCCCGCCCCTGTCCCCGGACCTCGATGACGACATCCCCTTCTGAGCCCAAGGGCAGGGCGATGACCGACCCCGCGACCCCGCTCAGGGTCGAGCCCCTGCTGTGGGACCTCGCCGAGACCGCTCGCCAGCTCGGGGGGGTCTCCACCCGCACCGTGCGGCGGCTGATCGAGGCGGGCGAGCTTCGGCCCCGGCGCATCGGCCGAAGGCTGTTGGTCAGGGCGGAGTCGGTGCGCCACTACCTGGACCACCCTATGCGCCTCGCGCATAATCTCCCCTGCGCGGGGAAGGCTGTGCTCCAGCATCAGGAGTCAAGCACATGCCAAGAAAGCGTACACGCGATCAGGACGGGATCTTCGCCCGTCCCGACTCGCCGAAGTACTGGCGTTCGACAACACGAAGACCCGACCCAGATCAGGACCAAGGCGGTAAGGGTGCAGTGGGTACTGCAAGCAGACCTGCAGCGCACCGAAGGATCGTCCGCCGAGGTATCTGGTCATACCTTCGACGAGCTGATGCTCGCCTATCTGGGAGCAGTGACCGTGCTCAAGAAGGCCCCGATCGAGACCATACCAGCGCCAAGCAGCTCTATCCGGTGTTCTCGGGGCGGCTGTTGGAGGGCCTCCGGGTCGCCGATGCTCGGGCCTACGTGGCCCGCCGGCAAGCCGCGGGAGCGGCAGCCGGGACGATCAACAAGGAGGTTGGCCTGTTCAGCGCCGCGTTGAACTGGTCGCGGCGGGAGCTCGAATGGAAGGTGCCGAACCCGTTTCAGGGACGCCGGTTACGGGAACCCCCGGGGCGTTCCCGGTGGCTGACGCGGGCCGAAGCCGCAGCCCTTCTCCGGGCGACGGAAGCGGTGAAACAGGCGCCGCATCTGGCGGACTTCATCCGACTGGGGCTCTACACCGGAATGCGGTCGGGGGAGATCCTCGGACTCGAATGGAGACGCATCGACCTCTAGGCCGGACTAGTGTACCTGGAGGCCGATGACCAGAAGAACGGGAAGGTGGGAAGCGTGCCCCTGAATCAGGAAGCCCGCCGAGCGATCTTAGCACGGATGCGGTTTCGGGCGACGTACTGCCCCGCGAGCCCCTGGGTGTTCTGCAATCGACGGGGCCAGCGGATCGCTTCGGTGAAAAAGGGGTTCGCGACGGCGGTAGCCACGGTGGGACTGACCGACGTGCACCCCCACGACCTGCGACGGACCTGCGGGAGCTGGCTGGTGCAGCAGGGTGTCCCGATCCAGGTGGTCAGCACCTTTCTGCGCCACTCAGACATCCGGGTCACCGATCGGGTCTACGCGCACCTCTCCCCGACGACCGTTCAGGCGGCAGTGGAGGTGCTCGATCGGCCCGCTAAGAGGGGCACGGTTTCACGTTGGCCGAGAAGTCCTCTGATCAGCGCTGAGATGCGTTCGTAAGCAATTGAACCTAAACGGGAAATTGGTCGGGGTGACTGGATTCGAACCAGCGACTTCTGCCTCCCGAAGACAGCGCTCTACCAGGCTGAGCTACACCCCGGGTTAGTAGGTGCGGTTGACCGCAAAATCGGCGAGATGGATCAGCGCCTCACGCGGCGGGGAAGGCGGGAGGATCGCGATGGCCCTTTGAGCCGACCGGGCGTGCTCCCGCGCGAGGTCGAGAGTGTAATCGATGGCGCCGGTCGATTCAATTGCATCCAGGATGCTCCGGATGTCGTCCCGGCCACCGTGCTCGATGGCATTGCGTATATGGCTCCGCTGTGCCTCGGTTCCGGTCTGCAGTGCCCGAATTAACGGGAGGGTTGGCTTGCCTTCGGCAAGGTCATCACCGATGTTCTTGCCGAGCGTCGCGCTGTCCGTGCCATAGTCCAGGGCATCGTCGACCAACTGAAAGGCGACGCCGAGATGCAGGCCGAAGTCCGCAGCGGCCTGCTCCTGGGCTGCGGTCACCTCGGCAAGGCTTGCCGCTAACCGGGTGCCTGCTTCGAACAGGGTGGCGGTCTTGCGGCGGATGACCTCCAGGTAGCGCTCGTCGGTGGTATCGGGGTCGTTACAGTTCAGTAGCTGCAGAACCTCGCCCTCGGCGATGCGGTTGGTAGCATGGGAGAGCACCTCCATGACCCGCATCGAGTCCATGCTGACCATCATCTGGAAAGAGCGCGAATAGATAAAATCACCGACCAGGACACTGGCCTCGTTACCCCACAGTGCATTGGCGGTTTCTTGGTTGCGCCGCATCTGCGAGTCGTCCACCACATCATCGTGTAGCAGGGTGGCCGTGTGGATGAGCTCGATGATGGCAGCGAGGTCCAGGTGACGATTGCCCCGGTAGCCCGCGGCGCGGGCGGCAAGCAGAACCACCAGCGGACGCACGCGCTTGCCACCACTATAAACGATGTGCTGCCCCACTTGGTTGATCAAGACCACATCGGAGCTGAGACGGCGCAGGATGATCTCGTTGACCGCCTGCAGATCGTCGGCGACGATGGCGCGCATGGCGGCTAGGTCCATGGGGCTGTGTATCTCCGCGTCTGGTGTGGGCAGGCGCCCGATGCTAGGTTGCACCCCAGGGGGTGTCAAGCCTGGTTGGACTTAGGGGGCAGGGTGCGGGGGAGAGGAACCCGCCAGGGTTGGCAACAAATTGAATTGTCCGGTTCAGTAGCACATAAGCTGTCCGCTTGGGTATGCGCGGAGCAAAGGTGCGAAGGGCGGTAGCCCCAAGCGCCTTTCCTCCGCGCGGCAGACCTACGCGAGCGCCTTCAACGACGGTGGGATCAAGTGGCCCCGGGGGTCATGGTGGGCTAGGCAACGCAACGCGGTCCGTGAAACAGGGCGAGCTGCCCATCGGGGTAGTGGTGTACCCGTACCTGGACCTTCACATCGTGCATCCAGTGGCGATCCGCCGGAATTTTGCAGGGCCATCCCCTCGAAGGCCGCGCAGTTGTCCTTGCCGACTACCCGTTCATAGACTTCGCACAGGTAGTCGTTGAGGTCACCGCCGATTCAAGGCACAAAGGCCGATCCCTCCTCCAGGGCCGGCTGCATGAGCGCGGCATTGAAGGCCGGCCGGTAGACCTCAGCCAGGTAACGGTTGGCGGCCGCCCGCATCGATGATGCCCGCGGCAGCCAGTTTCTGGGGCAGCCGCCCTTGGTGGGTGCGGAACATGCGCTCTGAGCGCCCTCGGGCCCCGGGCGAATAGGCCGGGATCATCTCGATGCCTAACCGGGCCTTGCCCTTGCCCAATTGAGTGAGGGTCTCCTTGTCCACCTTGCCCCCGGCCTCCGGAGTACGCCAGTAGTGGCTGCCCCCGATCGGTGTAGAGGGAGGCAAACAGGCCGCGCTGCTCGATCACCTCACACACCCCCAGGAAGCTCGAGGCCGTCCCCTCCTGCTCGAGGAAGCGCTTTGTCTGGGTGACGAAGTACAGATACAAGATGCAGGTGGGGGACGTTGGGGAACGGGTTCGGGAGTTGGTGCGCCAGACCTGTGAAGCATTCGAAATTCGGATCATCAAAGGGGTGGTCAGCAAGGATCATGTGCACATTCTGGTATCTGCCCCGCCGGAGATGGCACCGAGTGAGATCATGTGGCGGATCTGAGGGACGCACGGCGAAAAAAGTTGTTCGAAGAGTTTCTGAAGCTGAAGCAGCGGTACTGGGGACGACACTTATGGGCGCGTGGCTATTTTTTGCGACAGTCGGTGAGATGACAGAGGAGATGATCAAGGAGCATCTGGAGTATCGTTTCGAGCCTGATCCAGCCAAAGACTTCCATGTGGAACCTTAGACGGGTCTTTGACCCGTATCCAGACTTTCAGTCCTTAACGCAAACCCACCGGCTTTAGCCGGTGGTTGTTTAGTCCCTGATGGCCACGGGCAGAGGGAGTGGGCGCTGCCGCCTGGGGCGCGGCTGTTGCAACTCGTCGAACGAGGGGGCACCAGCTCGATGTGCGGTGCGAGGCCCCTCCCATCATGGAGTCGCTGCGCGGCCAGATCAGCGAGACCCTGAACTTGGGCGTGCGCGACCGCGACGAGGTGGTCTATGTGGCGCGGGTGGCGTCCAGCCAGAAAGTGCGGGTGGAGCTGGTGGTGGGCTGTCGCGTCCCCTTGTACGTCACCGCCGTGGGCAAGCTCTGAGACTGGGTAAGAATACTGCCTGGGCTGTATACGCCGAGCAGAATATCAACCGACTCCGAGGCGAACGGTTGAGCGGGTGATGAGTAGAGGCTTCAAACAGGGCGCCGCGCCGTCGCAGTCGGGGCTTCTTCCGCCGCGCACCGAGGATGACGTGGCGGACTCCGCGGGGGCCAGAGTTTTCCGGTCCAGCAGTGCGGCGCGACCGTTCTCAGCACCCGTAGCGCCAGAGCGGACGTCATTGGTGATCCGGAGGGTGGAAGCAACCGGTGAGGGTGATTTCGGGCAGGACCAAGCGCTCGTTCAGGAGTTCGAACAGAGACTCGCATCTCTCGACCGGGATCTCGAAGTACCCAGAGTGTCGTTGCGGGACGGTGCAGACTGGCCACTGCCAGTTGAAAGTTTCCCGCTCCTCGAGGGGCAGTCTGATTCTCTTGGACAGGGGTGTTCACTGAGCAACTTTCAAGGTCTATCTGCGAGCTTGGGCAGCGATTCACTCAGCCGATGCCGTAGAAGAGACGCGAGGCGGGTGCAGGTGCTTGTCGTCCAACCTCGCCTGGGGGAAGATGCCCCTCGATGGATCTCTGAGCCAATCGTCTTGTGTGGCTCAGCGGGTGGATCGGAGCTATGGGTTGGGTCTTGCAAAGAACCGGGAACCTGGGGCGGCCAGCGATGAAGACGAGTCGGGTAGGAGCAATGCGCGATTCGGCTGTTTTCTGTTCGCGCAAAAATGTGGTGCGGAGTTGGTGTAACCGGATGTTTCCGGCACACCTTGTCCAGACCAGCAGGGACCCTGGAGAGAGGGGCGCATTGCGCAAATTCTCCAGACGGGGACGGCCTCCATCCCCAGGGGACAGGATCCGGAAGGTCTGCCGTCGTGATGGCCGCCGGATGGAGATAATGGCCATTGTGAGCCCCGAGGGGGAGAGGTGACATGACCCGGCCTCTGCGATTCCGAGAGGATGGCAGCTTCACCCTGGTGCAGTTCACCGATACGCACTTCGAAGATGGCTGCGAGGCGGATCAGCGCACCCAAGCCCTGATGTCCCTGGTCCTGGACCTGGAGCAACCCGATCTGGTCCTCCTCACCGGCGACGTCATCGGCGGTTCCGGTGCCAGGGACGCACGAGCGGCTTGGCAGATGGCGGCGGCGCCGCTGGTGGAACGGGGCCTGCCCTGGGCGGCGATATTCGGCAACCACGACGATGAGTGTGGCGTACCGCGCCCGCAGCTCCTTGCCATTCAGCAGGCTATTCCCGGCTGCCTCACCCTTCCTGGTCCCAAGCGGGTATCGGGTTTGGGCAACTTCCTGCTGCGCATCCTGCAGGCCAAAGGCCAGCAAACCGGATTTGTGCTCTGCTGCCTCGATACCAACAGCTACGCCGAAAGCGATATCGGCGGTCATGGCTGGGTGCGCGAGGATCAGATCCGCTGGTTCCGCCAGGCCCTGCGGCGTTTGGGCACGCCGGCGGCGCCCGATCCGCCACCGGTGCTGGTGTTTATCCATATTCCCCTCCCCGAGTACGACGAGATCTGGCGCTTGGGCCTTTGCCAGGGAGAAAAGAACGAAGACGTCTGCTGCCCGCGGATCAATACGGGTCTCTTCGCCGCCATGCATCTGGCCGGCAATGTGAAAGGGGTCTTTGCCGGCCACGACCACCTCAACGATTACGAGGGCAGCCTGTACGGTATCCGTCTCTGTTACGGGCGGGCCACCGGGTATAACTGCTACGGCGAGCCGGATTTTAGGCACGGGGCACGCGTCATTCGTCTGATCGAGGGTCGGCCGGATTTCACCACCTGGATTCGCCTGGATGACGGCATCCGAATCGATTATCCGCCGCCGGACGCCTGAGCGCTTCCGCCAACCTCCGGCCCGAGGTCCAGCCGTCCGCCCGATTGCGCCTCCACCAAGCGGGCGAACAGACCGCCGCTCCTTGAGAGCTCGCCAAAGGTACCCCGTTCAACGATACGTCCCTGCTGAAAAACGAGAATGAGGTCGGCGTTGCGAATCGTCGACAGTCGGTGGGCGATCACGAGCGTGGTGCGTCCCCGCATCAGGGTCTGAAAGGCCTGCTGCACCTTGACCTCGGTGGCGGTATCCAGCGCGCTGGTGGCTTCGTCGAGGATGAGAATGGGCGGGTTCTTCAGCAGCACCCTGGCAATCGCCAAGCGCTGACGCTCCCCACCGCTCAGGTTGGAGCCACGCTCGCCGATATGGGTCTGGTAACCGTGGGGCTGGCGCAGAATGAAATCATGCGCCTGTGCCTGACGAGCGGCCTCGATCAACTCCGACTCCGTGGCATCGGGCCGCCCGACCCGCAGGTTGTCCTCAATGGTACGAAAGAACAGTAGGTTTTCCTGAAACACAATCCCGATGTTGGCCCGCAGGGAGTCGAGGGCCACCTCGCGGATATTGATCCCATCGACCAGTATCCGGCCCTGCTGCGCATCGTATTGGCGCAACAGCAGCCCCATGACCGTGCTCTTGCCGGCGCCGGTTTCGCCGACCAGGGCGACCGTCTGTCCGGGCTCGACCGTAAAACTGATCTCCTCCAGTGCCTTCTTCCCGGTGGCGTAGGAAAATTCGACCCGGTCGAAGGTCACCTGTCCCTTGACGGCCTCCAACGGGACCGCATCGGGAAGCTCCTGCACCGTCGAGCGGGTATCGAGCACCTCGAAGAACTGGGCCAGCGAGGGGGCTTGCATGAATAGGCCGTTGGTGAATTCAACGACCTGCCCCAAGCGACCAATCAGGTGGTTGGCAAACCCCATGAAGGTGACGATGGCGCCGACGCTGGCCTCGCCCTGAAGATTGAGCCAGGCGCCCAAGGCAAAGATGCTGATCACCGTGATGGTGGAGGCCGCGCCATTGAGCACACTGATCACCGCCCACCAGTTAAGCACCGGAAACTGCGCCGCTATCACCTGCTCGATCACCTGGCGCACCTGGCGCAGCTCAGCCGCCTGACGGACAAAACTCTGAACCAGCATCACATTGCCGATGGCGTCCCCCGCCTGTTGCGCCAGTTCGGTGTGGTGGGCCTGTACCTCCCCCTGGGCGTGGTGGGTCCGGTGGGTCACATAGGCGGTCAGGGACGCCGAGAGAATGGTGAGAAGGATCAGCACCAGGGCGAGCTTCCAGTTCAGCAGCAGCGTCAGGGGCAATAGCACGAGAAGGGCGACGAAGGTGGACAGGTGGCTGCGAAACATCGCCAGCCAGAGATGAAACACCTGCTCGCCCCCCTGGAGCATGATGCTCAGCAGGCGCCCGGAATGGGCACCGTGGTGGTAGGCCAGGTGCAGTTGTAGGACGTGGGCGAAATACTGCGCCATCACTTCCAGGCGCAAGCGGTGGGCAAGGCGGTCCGCGTGCAGGGAGACCAGGGCGCCGACCGCGATACTGCCCACACCCACCAGCAGCCAGATGCCAAAAAGGCGGATGCCATCGTGGAGCGTGGCCTCCGCGCCACGGGTACGGGCCTCGGTCAGCAGATCAATGGTCCAGCCGAACAGCATGGGCTCGACAAATGGCACCGCCGCCAAGGCAAGGTTAGCAAGGGTCAGGATCAGGGCCAGTTTCCGTACTGGGTGCAGCAGGGTCAGCACCCGCCGGTAGACCTTGAGGGGTTTGAAATCGATCATGGCATGCTTCTCCCCGGGCCGCGCCGCTGCTGGCGGGTCCCTCGGCCGGCTTCACCGGTCTGCCCCGGTCGGACCCGTATCGGATGGCTCGCGTGGAAATACCCATGGCGAGAGTAGATCACCCACTGCCCGCTGCCGGGAACATAGTACAGGGCGCAGGCGGCATCGGTCCGCCTGTCCCCGCACGCGGGGAGAGGCTGCTGGTCAGGTTTCACAGGACTTGGCCACTTTCAGCGGATGGACCCAAAGACGCCACGAGGCGACAACCAGTACCACTCAGGCGATCGGAACACAGACGATCAGTCCGCCCCGGGGGAGCGACCCTTGCCCGATACCTTCAGGGTGAAGCGGCCCGCACCTGCCTGGGAGTCTCCTCGGCGGTGGTGAAAGAGTCTGCATCGCGACGATTTCTCAAACACCGCTCAGTCCAGTACCCGGACCAGCGGCGCCTCGGGCTTCAGCTCAAAGGGCCCCGCATCCCCCTCCAGCCGCACCGTCAAGGCCGAATCGGTGGTTGGCCACTGGCCCTTGAGGTGATTCTCCGGTGCTTTCCCGCTGAAAACGAGATAGCCATACTTGCCGTAGTGGGGAAGCTTGCGGGCCAGACCCGCCACCGCCTCGGGTGCTTCGGTCGCGATCCACCCCACTGGAGGGAGGCCACCGCGATCGGCGACCAGCGCCAGACTCTGCTCTGGGTCCTGGAACTGGCCCTCGGGGAGATCAAGGGCGCGGCGCTCAGGGTCCAGGGTGAAGGATGGGGTGCGTTTGGTCAACTCCGCCAGAAAGCGGTTTTCCCACCCGAGCAACCACACCGGTTGGTCCTTCGGCAGGGCCGCGAGCTCGCGGTCGGTGGCTGTCCGCCAGCCCGGCGTATCCCTGCTCCAGGTCTGCGCCAGGGAATGATACGCCTCCCGCAGGGCGGGGGAAGCCGCCGCGGGCAGCAGGATCAGACCCCGATCGGCACCGAACAGGCTACTCAGGGTGGGCGGAGATTCGCCCGGCGCGAGAACCCGGAACAGGTCGAACCGGGGATCCAGGGCAACGCGCAGGGGCTCATCGGGGACATCGAGGCTGAAATCGGTGCTCCGTCCCCGCATGTCGACCTGGGTTTCCATTGGCTCACGGCCCTTGAGCTGCACCACCAGGGGGATGCGCAGGGCGAAGGGCTCGGTGTCCTGGGTCTGGCGGATGCGGCCGGAGACCCGATATCCCGTCTCGGTGGGGATGCGGGAGACGGCCTCGATGGCGAGCGCTGGTGCGCCCGTGCGCGTGGTCCACTGACCGAAGAACGCGCCGAGATCGAGCCCGCTCACGGATTCGAAGGCGCGGCGGAGATCAGCGAAACCGGCGGTGCGGAAGCGGTTGTCCCGATAGAACCGCCTCAGGCCCTCGACGAACACCCGATCACCGAGATCACGCCGCAGCATATGGAACAGCATCAGGGTCCGGCCGTAACCCACCGCCTGGGAGGCGGTGGTGTGCCTGCCGCGGAAGGCGGTGAGGGGGAAGTCCCGCTCCGCGCGCACATAGCTTGCGTAGCTCTGCAGCGTTTCGCGCCGATAGGCCGCCCCCTGGCCCGTTTCTTCCCTCAACAGATGGTCGGCCAGGTAACTGGTCAGACCTTCGCTCCAGTTGCCGGTGGCGTAGTCCACGTAGACCCCGTTTCCCCACCAGTTGTGGAGCACCTCATGGGGATAAGAGGTGAGGGGGATAAACGGCAGGCGGATGACCTCGGACCCGAGGGCGGTGAAGGAGGGCATGCCATAACCGGTGGCCCAGAAGTTCTCCACCAGAGCGAACTTGGCATAGGGGTAGGGGCCGATCAGGCGGGTGTAGAGATCGAGATAGCGGGCGGTAGCCTCCAGATAGCGATTGGCCAGTGCTTCGTCGTGCTTGCGCAGGTAGACCTGCGCCGAGGCGATGGGTGTCGCCTGCTCATAGAAACGGAAGGCGCCGGCCATGAGGTAGATGTCGTCCTGGGGCTCGGCCTCCCGCCACCGCACGCTCACGCCTTGCTCGCTGGGGTGCGCGTTGGGACCCGCGCCCTGGGAAACAGCGAGCCAGCCAGATGGCAATGCGATGGTCAGCTCGAAGGTGAGCAGTTGATCCTCAAACCGCGGGTACCAGGCGCTCGCGCCGTCGAGGAACACGCCTTCTCGGCTGATAATGCCCTGGGTCCACTCCCGGCGGCGGCCGAGGCTCTCCTGCACCGGGTCCAATTCGTGGTGGATCTTGCCGGCATAGCTCAGGGTCACCGGCGCAGAGGTTTCGTGGAGAACCAGCCGGTAGCGCTCCAGGTGGTCCTGGCAACCCAGTGCGATGAGGGTGGCGTTGCCCGAGGTCACCCGCGGGGCCATGTCCGCATGTAGGGAGAAGGTCCAGTCCGCCTGCCCCGGTGGGAGGGTCAGGTGGTCCTCCACCGCGATCCAGCCGCGGTCGGGCTCGAGCGTCACCCGCAAGGCGTGGTGCGGGATTTCAGCGGCCGCGTAGGGGGTGCCCCAGCCGAGCACGCCAAGCAGAAGGAACCCAAGGAGACGGAAGAAGGTCGAACGCCCCATATACCGGGAGACGAAGGGGCTGGTGGGTCGCGTCGACGCGGGCTGGTTCATGAGTCCATAATCCGACGAGCATTGACGGGAGAGAAGAATCGGGTGAGAAGGATAACGAAAAAGCGCCTGGGTGCGCTGCTCGGCTCGATGGCGTTGGCAACGATCGCCGCTTCGGTTCAAGCGGGCGCTGCGCAGGGAGGGCACACGGATGCAGGGCAGAGCGCCCGAGCGACGGCCGATACCCGAGTCCTCGATCCCAAGGCCCTCTACGGGGTCCCTAGGTTGGTCGAGAAGCTCGCTGACAAGCGGGTGGTTTATGTGGGCGAAACCCACGATCGCTACGAAGACCACCTCAACCAGCTCGCGATCATCCGGGGCCTCCATGAGCGCAATCCGAGCCTGGCGATCGGCATGGAGTTTTTCCAGCAGCCGTTTCAGGCGGTTCTCGATCAGTACGTCGCGGGCCAGATCACCGAGGAAGACCTCCTCGCGCGAACCGAATACTTCGATCGCTGGCGCTTCGACTATCGCCTCTACCAGCCCATTATGCGCTTCGCGAGGGAGAACCGAGTCCCCGTTATTGCCCTCAACCTGCCATCGGAGATCACCAAGAAGGTGGGTGATGGAGGCCTCGCGGCCCTCTCCGACGAGCAAAGGGCGCAGGTTCCCGCCGACCTGGACCGCGGCGATGAGGCCTACCGCAACCGGTTGCGTCAGGTTTACCAGCATCACCCGAAATCCACCGAGTCGGACTTCGAGCGCTTTTTTGAGGTGCAGTTGCTGTGGGACGAGGGAATGGCCGAGCGCGCGGCAAGTTTCCTGCGACAGAACCCCGGCAAGCGACTGGTGGTTCTCGCCGGTAGTGGGCACCTCGAGTCCGGTGAGGGCATTCCCAAGCGTCTCAAGCGCCGGCTAGCGGTCCCCTCGGCGGTAGTGCTGAACGGTGCCTCTCGGGGTGTCGATCCGGCGGTCGCCGACCACCTGCTACTCACCGAGCCCGTGGAGCTTCCTCAGCCTGGACTCCTGGGCATCCTCCTCGATACCGAGGGCGGCCGGGTAACCGCCAAGGGCTTCGGCGAGCGCAGCGGTGCCGAGGAGGCGGGGCTGAAGAAGGGCGACCAGATCCTGCGCATCGGCGAGCGTCCCATCGGCTCCTACACCGATGTCCGCATCGCCTTGTTGGGCCGTGCGCCTGGAGAAAAGGTGTCGCTAGTGGTTGGCCGCGAACGGTTCCTGATGGGGACCGAGGAGCTCACCTACGAGGTCGAGCTGCGCTGAGTCACCCCTCAGCGGGGGTCGTGTGCCCCATTCCTTGCGCGAGGAGAGCATTAACCGGCGGGCGAGTGTCTACCCGACCCAATCCACCAGGTGGTGGAGCGGGTCGCCGGCCTTCTTTTCGCTGATCACCCGCCCACAGATCGAGTTGCCGGAGCGGACCACGCTCTGCGGGGTACCGGAGATCAGCGGATGCCAGCTCGGCAGTGGGCTGCGTTCTTCGAGCAGACGGTAGGCGCAGGTGGCGGGTAGCCAGTAGGGGTCGCGGATGTGCTCGGGGGTCAGGGCGACACAGTCGGAGACCTTTTTCGTACGGTTTTGGTAGTCCCTACAACGACAGGTCTTGAGGTCCAACAGCCGGCAGACCACGTTGGTGTAGTGCACCCTGCGGGTGTCTTCCTCTTCGAACTTGTGCAGGCAGCACTTGGCGCAGCCGTCGCACAGCGATTCCCATTGCTCGGCGGTCATCTCGGTGAGCGGAACGTTTTCCCAGAATCGATCCAGTTCTTTGGGCATAGCGACTCTGCGTCAGGGGCGGTGGCGGCTAAGTCTAACCCCCTCGGTGCCATTGGCAATCATCGGTCGGCTGGCAGGATTTTGCGGGTCAAGAAGTTGTTCACAGTGGCGGAAAGCACCCTGTTGTCGCCCGGGCTTGACAATCGGTCGCCGACCGCTTTCGTGGTACCGATGCAACAGATTGTTTTCCTTGGGGAATCCGAGTCGAGAAAAACTTGGTCGGGGCCAAAAAACCCAGCAGCCGCGCGGGTTCGCGCATCTTTTCCGCTGGCTTGTCCACTGAGTTATCCACCGATTTTGTGGATAACGCGAGCCACGGCAACGCCGGTCCAAGCGGACAAATCCAGGCGGTGACGACCGCATCCGAGCCCGGCACGAGGGGTAAACGACGCCCAGCGATACCTAACTAAGGGGTGCCGGGGGACAGGCGTCGCGGTTGTGCCTACACTAATGCCTTCTAGCTGCCAGGGGTGGTGACAATGCCGCTCTCGCGCCTGGTCCGTGTCGCGCTGGCTCTCGGCCTTACGCTGCTACTGATTGTCTTGTTGTGGGCGATCCTGATGCTCACCGAGACGGCGTTCCAGGTCTGGGACCGGCTCAGCGCGGGGCCCACCTGGTTGTTCGTCGCCTACGGGGCCGGGTTCCTCGCCCTAACCGTCGGCGCGGGATATCTGGTGCTGCGCCTGCTCCTGCCGAGGAGGCCCCCGCGGGGGACCCGGACGGAGCGTCCCGCCGTCCCGGATCGAGCGGCTCTGGAGCGCCGGATCACCGAGGCCGATGCGGGCGGTATCGACACCCGCGCGGTGCAGATAGAGCTCGAACGGCTGCGCCAGCGCAAGGCCGCCGGAACCATCCACGTGGCCTTCTTCGGTGAGATCAGCAGTGGCAAGTCGTCCCTGGTGCGGGCGCTGGTGCCCGAGGCCAAGCCGCAGATCGGGGCCGTAGGTGGCACCACCCGCGAGATCCAGGGCTATCACTGGCTTAGCCCTGCTGGCGATGAACTGGTGCTCACCGACATGCCCGGTACCAACGAGGTCGGCGGTGAGCTAGAACGCAGCGCCCGCGAGGAGGCCCTGCGGGCGCATGTCGTCGTCTATGTCTGCGATGGCGACCTCAGCCGAAGTCAGCACGAGGAGCTCAAGCGACTGCTCGAGCTGGGCAAGCCCACGGTGCTGGCCCTCAACAAGTCCGACCGCTATCGTCCCGATGAGCTCAGCGAGGTGGAGCAGCGCCTGCGAGAGCGACTCGGCGATTACCCGCGCGCCGAGCTGGTGAGGGTGCAGGCGGGTGGCCAGCGGGAGGCGCTGCGCCGGTTGCCCGATGGCAAGGAGGAACGGGTGGTGCGCGAGCTGCCCCCACAGGTGGCGAGCCTGCGTGAAGCCCTCCAGCGGCACCTCGACGAAGAGCCGGAGATCCTCGAGCAACTACGTGACAGCGCGGTGTTCGTACTGGCGGCGGCACATCTCGAGGACGCCGCGGCGGCCCATCGGCGGACCAGGGCCGACGAGCTGGTGACCCAGTACGCCCGCAAGGCGGTGATCGGTGCCCTGGCCGCGGTCACCCCCGGTACCGATATCCTGATCCAGGGGTACCTGGGTGTCAGCCTGATCAAGGCGCTGGCGGGGCTCTATGGCGTCTCGGTCCGCCAGGTCGATACCGATCTGCTGCTCGATCTGGCCCAGAAGCACGTAGGCCGCACCCTAACCCTGGTGCTCGCGGTGGCGGGGAACGCGCTCAAGGCGTTTCCGGGGGTGGGCACGGTAGTCGGGGGGCTTGCCCATGCCGTGGCCTATGGGTTGATCTTCGATTCCCTGGGGCGTGCGGTGGCGGGCACGCTGGCTACGCGGGGTACCATTCGACCCGCCCAGGCGGCTCAGTCCTTTGAGGAGTACCTAAGTGACGATCTGGAGACGTCTGCAAGACGCATTGCGCGACTTGCCCTGGCCGTCCGCGGACAAACCCGCAGCAGTGCTCCCTCCGGCGGATAGCGGCGAGGGCCACCTTGGGCTGGCCCGCGAGAGCCTGCGGGAGTTGGTCGAAGACACCCGCGTGCCCGAAGAGGTCCGCGCGGCCCTGGCGGACGATTACGCCCAGGTCCAGGCGATGCTCGATCGGCTCGAGCAGGGACACATCCATATCGCGGCCTTCGGCCGGGTCAGCGTGGGCAAATCCGCGACGCTCAATGCCCTGCTCGGGGAGGAGCGTTTCCGCACCAGCCCGCTACACGGTGAGACCAAAGCCGCCGCCCTGGGCCGTTGGGATGCCTATCAAAGCGGCGGGGTGTTTCTGGTCGACACCCCGGGCCTCAACGAGGTGGAGGGCGAGGCACGCGAACGCCTCGCCCATGAGGTGGCCGCCCGGGCGGATCTGGTCCTCTTCATCCTCGATGGCGACATCACCGAGACCGAGCTCGCCGCGCTGCGTTTGCTCGTGGAGGACCGCCGGCCGGTCATTGTGGTGTTCAACAAGATGGACCGCTACACCGGCGAGGAGCAGGCGTTGCTGATCGAATCCATCGGCCGGCACACCACCGGCTACGTGGAAGGGAAGAACATCGTCTGCATCAGCGCGCGCCCCGCCGAGCGGCTGATCATCCGGGTGGACGCCGAGGGACGGGAAACTGAGTACTGGCAACAGCCGGAACCCGATGTTAGCGCCCTGCGGGAGCGGCTTTGGGCGGTGCTGGAGGCCGAGGGCAAGACCCTCGCCGCGCTGAACGCCTCGCTCTTCGCCAGTAGGCTGAGCGACCAGGTCGGCCGGCGCATCCTTGAGGCCAAGCGTCAGCTTGGCGGGCAGCTCATCCGCCACTACTGCGTGGCCAAGGGTGTGGCAGTGGCGCTCAATCCCATTCCCTTGGCCGACCTGCTGGCGGCGGCCACGGTGGATCTCGGCCTGGTGCTGCATCTCTCCAAGCTCTACGGCCTGCCGCTCAACCGAACGGAGGCCGGTAGCCTAATCAAGACCATCGTCACGCAGATGGCCCTGCTCATGGGCACCGTGTGGGCCGTGCATCTGGTGTCCTCCGCCCTCAAGCTGGGCACCGGCGGCCTTTCCGCGTTACTGACCGGCACCGCCCAGGGGGCCGTGGCCTACTACAGCACCTATGTGGTGGGTCAGGCCGCCGAGGCCTACCTCGCGGGGGGCAAGTCCTGGGGCGCGGGCGGTCCCAAGCAGGTCATCCACGACATCCTCGACGGCATCGACCGCGACTCCATCCTCGCCCAGGCCCGGGACGAAATCGGGCGGCGACTGCGCTCCGCGTGAGGTGAGGGGGTTGCGGAAACCGCCCGGCTGCCCTGGTATTGAGTCGGACGATCATGCCGTGGGCGAGTAGCTGCATGCAGCCGAATGGGGTGCTAGCCGAGTCGGGGGCACTGGTAGACGAGCGGACCGCGCCCTGTCCGCCGGGTCCCCCAATCGCCCCCTTCCGCTAGCCTCCGGGCTGCGTTCTCTCAACGCGGCTTACACAAGCAAGAGGTGGAGTGCCCTTGCCGCACTTCGAAGGGGGAAGGGATAAGGTAAGCCCTCCACAGCGCGAGCGCGCTTAACGTTATGCCATGACAATGGCGTAGGGGATCATATCGAGAAACAGCCTCAGGGGTTTCTCGTGATCTACAAGCATCCTTGAGCATTTTTCGCCACGG
>Ga0208980_10001111_pt1 | contig 16072 bp, 11 predicted proteins | sample WetSurMetagenome_3_FD_187993 | JGI IMG/M metagenome (GOLD analysis project Ga0208980, IMG submission 187993) | Wetland microbial communities from Twitchell Island in the Sacramento Delta, sample from surface sediment Aug2011 Site A1 Bulk (version 2) | ecosystem: Environmental > Aquatic > Marine... | reverse complement strand
GAATTCCAGAAAGCAGTCACATCATTCTCTAATTGTTTTCCAGGAATGCCAATAGTCCTAATGGCTCAGGATAGCCGAGGCATACCAACTTATCGCGGACGAAAGGACATTGTTAATTTTTTAGCGAACATCCACATCTCTCAAATTCCGTGGAAAGAATATACATTCGGTTAATTTATATGAAAGATTATTTTACAGAAATTCTTATTGTTATCGCCTATTCAGGTCGAACACAGGCGGCAATTATTCTCGGAATGATTGGGTTTATCGCCATCACCCTAATTGGCGATCACTACTTAACCAATTTCCATTTATCCGGACAAATGTCCGGTTTAACAGACATTATCAAGGAAAATCTTGCTTACCGTTACGATAAGGCGGCATGGGGTGTGTTGTTCAGCTTCTGGTGGCTGGCGTTCAAACTTTATCATAAAGATAAGAAGAAGTTTTGGAATCGGTTTTAATCAATCATTTTGCTATCCAGCATTTCCCACAAATACAAAGCCAGGTAAGATCGGTAAGGTGCCGCTTTTTCCGGTTCAAAAGTGATGCCTTTTTGCTTTAAAAGGCCGGTTATCCGCTTTATGCTGCCGTCATTCACCGGATATACATCCTCAAACCCAAAGTAGAAGATAGCCAGCATTGAGGCTGACCAATGGGAAAGTCCCCAGTGGTTGTTTACTTCCGCAAACAACCTGGCGCTCTCCAGGTTTCGCCAATTCTCGTACCGATTTACATCATTGAAATATTGCTCCGCAAAAAGCTTGATGGCTTTTGCTTTAGAGCTGCTGATCCCACAAGATCGCATTTCTTGCTCTGAAAGCAGGGCTATTTCGCATTTATCTTCTTTAGCCGCTAGGCTCTCAGCTCTGTGTATGATGGTGCTGGCCGCTTTTCTGGATAGCATTTGGCCGATGGTGATTTTTGAAATTGCGCCAAGGACGCTGATGTCTTTTGGGTGAAGAGGCTGAGTTGCCGGCAAATTTGATAAATAACCAGATAAACCCGGATAGGTAAGGGTTATTTGATCTTTAATGGCAATTGTCCGCATGGCTTTTTGTTTTTCTTAACTTACAGCCTAATCACAATGTAATCCGCTCAAACATTTTCTTTAAATAAACTTGCCCACCCTCATTCATAAATAACACATTCCGGTCTTCCAGGTCTGTTTGCTCACAGGAGACATTCAACAGGCTTGGAAACTGCGTCCCTGAAACGATAAAGGCATTCAACGTCAGCTTCGGATCACCCAGTTTTTCCTGGATCACCTTTACTTCCTTATAAAGTCCAAGCTTGGGGTCATTCAGGCTCATCTGGCGTAAGCCTTTCGGATCAACGAAATTTAGCCACTGCTCGCCGGTTTCATCGTCCACCAACCATAGCAAAAAATCCGGATAGAAATTACCAGCCAAGGCAAAGCCAAGTCCTTTGGCTTTGGTATCGGCGTTGCGTAACAGGTAAAGACTGCGCTTGCCTATAATTTGCTGCCCTAGTGGTGATTTATGGAATACCTCAAGGTCACGCACAAACAGCACTTCGCTGGGCGCACCGAATGCCAGTGGAGTCATTTTTAACGGCACAGTACCTTCTGGATAGTAAAGTAAGGGATAATACAGATGATGATCAAAACAAATGGCGACCATCTGACCAGCATTCCATTGGCTGGCTTCGCCCAGCTTGCCATCGGTTACCAATACCTGAAGCGCTTTTATTTTCTTCTCGTAAGCTTCCCCGTCTTCGTCGTTGTCGATCTCAAAGTGATAGACCTTGAGCAAAGTATCGTCGTCTTTTTTCACGTTCACGATGCTGTAGAACTGGCCCTCATAAGCGGTTTTCAGCGCCTTATAAAAACGGTCGGTGTAGTCTTGCAGCAAACGGATAAAAATATCTTCCTGCTTGCGGATGTCGGCAATGTTGCGAATAGCCAGCTCGGCTTGCGGGATATAAAGCGTGTACCAGTCATCGCCCGTCAGGCAGAAATCCACCAAACGCGAGAGCTCCAGCCGCAAGTTGCTCCAACTGCGCAGTTGCTTGAATTCCTGCACTGCCAAGTAAATCCGGTCGAAATCAAACAGCGCCATGGTTTCGCTTGGAATCTTGCCTTTATTGCGAATATTGCCATCCGGTTTGTCACCGGCTTTATCCTGCGTGCTCATGGCTTCTATCTTGGGATACAAATCCAGTTCAATATGTGCCGCTTTGATCTTGCCCTTAAACTCGGCAGGTATTTCGTAAAGATAAGGAAAATGCGTGCGCTTGAATCCTTTAATTTGATTGTCTTTGTATCCGTCTTTGAGCGCTAGCGTCTTGAGATTGCTCTTTGGCATATTGGGACGCGTTTCAAAATCCAGCTGAATCATTTCATCTGGTGTTGTAACGCCTTCTTCTTTCAGATACTCCTTGAATGTGGCCATATAACCCGCATTCACTCCAAAGATATTTAGCGTTTCCAAGCGTTCCAAATGCGCCCCTTTTGGCCGATGGCCAGGTGTGCTGCGTTTGAGCGAATAATCCTTACCCTTCAAACGCACACCACGACCGAATAGCTGGATAATTTGCGAGCCCTCACCTTTGCCCATATTGAGCAAGCCCATGGTGGACACCCGCCAACTGCTCCAGCCTTCGGTAAATTTGCGCGAACCGATCAACACATGCAACTGGCTATCTTTGCTGTTTAACGTCCCAAATAGCGATCCGACAAAGTCATCTGCCTCTGTATCAAACAACTTTGCATTCTCCGTCTTCTCAGACTCTTTGAAAAAACCGGCATCATCACCAATGTTGATCAGGCCGAACGGTTCTGCATCGCCCACACGCAACGCCAGTTCGCCTTTACTGCTTTTCAGGTTGACGACTTTCAACCGTTGCCGTGCCTCGGCATTGAATAGCTTCTTGAGAATGTCAGCATAAACCTCATCGGCACTAAATTGCATCAATGGTGTAAAACGATCATGAAAAATATTACGGCCTTTGGCATCCAGCAAGCGCGCGGTATTTGCCAGTAAGTCCTTTAGCCACTGCTTGGTTTTTGGCTCGTCGTTTAAAAATCCGGCCAGGAATTTCAGCACATTCAGAATGTCCGAATCTTCACCAGAAACGGTATTGCCGACAAACACCCACAATGGCTTTTCAATATTGAAGTCGGTCAGCTTGTCGCGATTGGTGCGCCACAGGTATTGTTGCTGATAAAAGCTCAACAGGCAGGCGGTAAAATATTGGCGGGCCGTATCTTCTTGGGTGTAATCTTCATCCTTTAAATTAAGAATCAGCGATTCCTTGCCGTAGCCATCCTCGTAGAAAAATTTGTAGGAGTAGTCAAACAGAATGCTTTTGGCGTAAATTTCCCGCGTCGCCAACGTGCGCGCTTTACGCTTCTCTTCGCTGGTCAGCGTCAACAGTTGCCTTTGTGCATCGTCCAGTTTTTTCAGGTTAGTCGTTTCAAACCGTATTTTCGCTTTTTTCTTAAGCAAATCCTGTTCTGCCTTAAGAACCGTCAAACCCTTGGCAACCGCCTGCCCAAAAGTGGCGGAATACTCAAAAGCAAAGCCGCTCCTCACCAGAGACTCACGGCGGCTCATCCATGCACCATCTGCCGTGCCTGTGCCACGATGTCCTTCATCCACCAGCACCAGGTTATTACCCTCGAAGGCTTCAACCGCGACCGTCTTGTCGCCCATCTTATCGCCCAGCTTGTTGATGTCGATGATCTCAATCGTGCCTTTGAAAAGATCCCCCCGGTTTTTTGTGAACAAATGGCAAAAATCAAACCCCGAGAGCTTTAACTCCTCTAAATGCTGGCGAGACAAGCCTTCGTTGGGTGTCAGCAAAATGATCTTGTCCGGGTAAATGTCTTTTTTACCGTTTTGGAAGTAATGCAGATATTGTTTGATGTTGACGTGCAACAACAACGTTTTGCCGCTGCCGGTAGCGTTCCAGAATGCCAATTTGTTCAGTTCATCCGCGTCAAAAAGCTGGAAGCGATGTTCAGCGTCTTGCTCGTTGTTGTATGTCTTCAACCCCTGATTCAAACCATCCAGCAATTGCTGTCGCTGGTTGAAATACCAGTCCAGATAAATCTCGGTGAACAGCAGCGAGAGATACTGGAAGTATTTCATATTGAGCACGGTGCCCTCGACCTTGTTACGCTGCCCGGTAATGGCATTCCAATGCTGCACAATGTTCAGGTCGTAACGGCGCAAGTCTTGCTGGCTGATGCGATCCACCTCAAACAGATTGTGCTGCAAGGCATGAAAAAATCCGCTTTGGCCGTCTTCGTCTATACCTTCGTGCCGATCTTCGCTCAAGCGCTCTTTCAGCGCATGCAAAGTGCCGCCACTAAAAAAGCTCATCATCCACTGGTTGAGCACTAACTCCTGATGGAAACTGCGTTTCTTCGATGGGGTTTTACTCATAACTTCCCCGCCAGTTGCTGTTCAATTTCGGCTACCGTTGGCAACTGTGCTTGAACTTCCAGAGGTATTTCTTTGGTAATAAATGAACTAACACCTATCGGCTTATTAACATCGCGTAAGGCATACTCCACATCGAGACGGTCTTTGTCTTTGCACAATATCAGGCCAATACTGGGCTGATCGCCCTCAGCGCTTAGCAGATCATCAACCGCCGACAAATAGAAATTCATTTTGCCCACATATTCAGGTTTAAATTCACCGGTTTTCAGCTCGATCACTACATAGCATTTCAAGCGTGTGTGGTAGAACAGCAAATCCAGAAAATAGCTGCGGCTATTAACTTCCAGCGGATACTGACGGCCCAAAAAAGCAAAGCCTTTGCCAAGCTCCAATAAGAATCGAGTGATATTGGTAACCAACTGATTTTCAACATCCCGTTCTACGGCCTTCTGACTCAAAGTCAGAAAATCAAACACATAAGGGTCTTTCAGGGTTTGTTGGGCCAGTTCAGACTGCGGTGCTGGCAGCACTGACTGGAAGTTGCTAGGAGCAAGGCCTTGCCGCAGGTGCAATCCTTGCTCAATTTGTAGTTCCAAAATTGGACGACTCCAGCCATTTTCAATACAGGTAGACGTGTAAAACAGGGCAATATCGACATCCTTAATCTTACCCAGAATTGTGCGAATATGACCCCAAGGTAATTGTCCCACGGGCTGTGGGACAATTTCAAAGCGAGGCGAAAAGAACAGGTAAAACTGGCGCATGGCAAACAAACTGCTACGTGAAAAGCCTTGAATACCCGGATGTTCGGTCTGCAAATCCGCCGCCATTTGTTCTACCACTGCTCCACCCCAGCCTTGCGCTTGCTGCAAGGACACAATGGTTTGACCAATATGCCAGTACAGCACCAGCAATTCACGATTAACCGCCAGTACTGCACGGATTTGTGTGGCTTGAATCCGCTGTTTAATCTCATCCAGAGCTAGCCTGTAATCGGCATGAAGATTAATCTCGTTCATTTACATGCCCTCCACTGCAAACATGCGGCTAAGGAACTCCGGTTCAATCTGACGGATTTTCAGGGTTTTGGTAATGCCGCCTTCCGTCTCAAGGCTGGTAAATACGGCAGGGATGTTGTGATCACCGTTGATATAAACGATCTCGAATTCACTATCCGCCGGATTGATAGCCAGCTTGTCGCACAGGCGGTTCAAGGCTTCGTAATCAACCTGGCTTACGTCACGCCACAATACCAGCGTTTTTTCACCCGTCTGCAGCCAGCCTGTTACCGACACAAAGCCTTTATCCCGCTGCATGTCGATATGTTTCACACGCAAGCCGATCAGGTAGTTGAAGGTTTCCACCAGGTCTATGGTGCGCTCTTCATAAGCACCCGCCGAATCCACGGTCACTTTCAGTTTGCAATCAAACGGTTGTTTGAACTGCTCTACCGATAGCAACGAACCACGGCTTTCGATGTCCAGCAGATAGCGCAGCAGATAATCTTCTTGGGCAGATTGCGGCAAGGTGTCGAGCAGGTCTTGCTGCTTTGCCGTGCGGCGCAGTTGCAGATTGTTTAGTGTGTCTTCGTAGCTTTCGATTTTGAGAACTTTGAAGGCATGGGAAACACCTGTATGCGGAGCGATCGCCTTGCCATCTTTCCAGTCGGCGGAATACACCACCTTCTGGATGCGAGGCTTGATGATAGTGTCGAAATACTCACCTTGCTCCACGAGCACATAGTTATGCTTTTCCTTGGTGTCACGAGCAATCGAGATCACAGCGTGCGCTGTTGTGCCTGACCCGCCAAAAAAATCAATAACCGCAGTGTTTTTTTGAGCTGCGCCACATGCTCGAAGCGCGTCCTCGACCAGCTTCCTCGCCTTCGGGAAGTCAAAGTTCTTTTCTGAGAAGAGATCCTTTAGCTCAGATGCACCATAGTTAGCTGAAGCATATTCGCCCTTATCCCACCAAGTAACTGGAGCAGCCTCTGCATCCATCCTTGTTTTGAAATCAATATTAATTTCGCCATTATTGTCCCTTCGCACACGGTATTCGCCATATTCATCAGCAACTCGCTTATGGCCTCTTTGCCAATTCTTCTCTATGGCATTTTCGTTAACGTACTTTATGGGGTAAACCAACTGTTCATCGCCACCAATTTCCTCAAGCAGCTTGTACTCTCGAAGCTCCTCATTCCATTCCAAATGCGGTATGTGAATTTTGTTCTCTTTGTCCACTACAATCGGATAGAACAATTTCGGCCTATCTTCTCGAAGATCATTACTTCCAGCACGAATAAAATTCATCCAGGAATATCTACCCATTTCATCAATCAATGGGTATCTCGCAGCCTTGCTATCATTAAACCCAATTGAACAAGGAAATGCCTTATCAGATTTTCCATAAAACAGAGCGTACTCATGGACCGGGGAAAATTTACCAGTTGTCTTACGACTCTGCGGGTTAGATTTAACGACAGAAACACCGACATCCTTATCGAAAATCTCACCAAGTACTGCTCTGAGCGATGCAACTTCTTGATCATCAATTGCCACACTAATCAGGGCATCATCTCGCATCAACGAATGTGCAAGCTCTAACCTGTTATGCATCAAACTTAGCCAAGATGAGTCTTTGTATCCGTTCTTATACATAATTGCAGAAGCATCAGTGTTGTAAGGCGGATCAATGTAGATGCCATTGATTTGCTCCCGATACCGCTCCTGCAACAAATTCAAAGCCTGAAAATTATCCCCGTGTATCAACAGTCCATCAAGACTGTCATCCAGATTATCAACCTCTGCCAGCAGGGCGTATTTGAACTCGGCATTAAATAGGCCAGTGTCCGCCATCAAGTATGGATGTTTTTTCAAGTAGTCGACGCTGCCCATTTCGCCTTGGTTAATTAAATCAACTTTGCCATTCAACATACCCATGTTTTTCCACTGTTCCCATTGTTGGGAGTTGTCGGCAATCATGGGGTAAAGACTTTCCGGCACACGGTCGAGGGTTATGCAGTAGTGCGTAGCTACGACAAATTTCTTTTTCAACCACAGCTTTTTCTGGAAGTCTTCCAGTTGCGCCAAGAAAGTAACCAAGTCCAGCGCAATGGCACGAAGGGTTTGAATCAGGCGCAGGTTTTTTTCGATGTCGGCAAACTTTTCGGCATGCTGCACATCGTCCAGGTGCATGACTTCATTCTTGATGTAAAAGTCCAGCTCACGGCGTAAGAATCCGCCTAAATCCTTGTGGATAAAATAGTCTGCAGAGTTCTTGGCGGTATAGCTGGTGAGGCATTTTTCCAGCAAGGTGCGCTGCGGATTTTTCTCGGTGGGTTCACGGTTGTTCAAGTCCAACCAGCGGGCTTTGACGATAGGATCGGCCAGTACCTGGTTTGTTGCATCAACTACCAGTGCGTCCTGCTTTGTGCCTTTGGGCATGGCCTTATATTCAAAACGCAGGACGAGTTCGCCGTTCTCTTCTGCCACCGGCTCTAGTTGTTGCTCGTATTCTTCACCTTCATCATCGGTGAGGGTGCGGGTTGCCGCCTCGATCAGGACAAAGCGGCGTTCCTTGTCGTTGTCTTTGCGGTTATCTTTGGCCGTGTCTGCCGTGACCAAGCGGAAACGCACACTGCGCCCATCATCCAGCTTAAAGGCGTAGTTGGAAAAATTTTCCCCGCTCTTGGTGTAATACTGGTCTTTGTTCGCCCAATGCAGCACCACTTCTTCGCCGGCATAAGGAATGGCATAGGTGTCGCCCTTGTAACGGCGCTGGCTGATAAAATCACCGCTGTCGTAGTAGCGGGAAAAAAAGGTGAGCAGATGCGTGAACACCGCGTTTTCGTGTTCAGAGGCGCCGGCGCCATAGTCAGCCAGTTTTTGCCTTAACTCACGCACTTTGGGTACGGTTTCCGGATCAATGCCGTCGGCGAGGTATTGCGCTTCTTTCTCTTTCAGTTCCTTTTGCACGCCTTCCTTAGTGGCCGCACCGGAAGCTGCCAGACTTTGGACTACCTTGGCTTTTAGACGATTTTCCAGATAGTCGTTAATCTCCACTACTCGGGCATTGAGGATGCGATAGACGCCAAAATCCAGTTCTGGCCGATCAATCTGGAATATTTCTTTTAGTTTTTTGACGAGGTCATCGTGTTTGCTCATTAGCTCTCTCGGATATATTATTTTTTCCACGATATTATTTTTTTATCCACGAAAGACACGAAAGACACGAAAATTTACTGTAACTATTCAGCGCGAAGCACAACAATCCCTCTCCAGAGAAATAGGCATCTACATAAATCGTAACGCCGTCGTTCCGGCAGGGATGCCGGAATCCAGTCACACGGATGTGAATCTATAATCTGGCAGCGAACCTAACCTAAACCAATGGCTTATGTGCCGCCAGATTGCCATCCCTGGCACTGGATTCCGGCATCCCTGCCGGAATGACGAGTCCGCTAGTTCCCAAGCTCCAGCTTGGGAACTAGCCCATTTATTTTTAATTTTTCGTGTCTTTCGTGGACAAAAAATTTAAATAACCGCCCATTCTATAGTGAACAACCGTTCGGATTCGGTTTTTTGGGTGAGGCGACGTTCCAGGGTTTCTATTAAGGCATCGCGCTTTTCGATGATACTGTCTTCGACCTGAAAAATCTCTTGCCGCTGGCGGCGTTGCTGTTTCTCCAGCTTTTGTATCTTTTGCTGGATGTCATGCTGCTCAGCAAGATGGGTGGCGAGCCTGGCTTGTCGCTGAAGAATTTTAATTTGCTCCTTGGTGTCTTTCAGGGCCTTTTCCGCAGCCAGTACCAAGTCATCCGCCCACTTTTCAAGCTTTTCACGCGCTTCATTGAAGTGCTTGTTATTAGCTTCCAAGGATTGGCTGATGGTGGCTTTGGTATGTCGCTGTGCCTCGGCAGCCAGTCTTTGGGTAATTGAATCGGGTATGTTGGTCGAGCCTGCATTTTCTGCGAGACAGTTAAACAGCTTTTCACAGGTTTCTTGCTCCAGGGGCAAGCCTTGATCATCAATAGCCGAGAAAAGCAGATGCTCTTCACGTTCATAGCTTTCAATCGCAAGCGCGGTCAGTGCCAGATAACCGTGTTTGCCGCGCAGTGCTTCTATTACATGCAAACGGGTGGCGTGCTGGCTGACATTAAAAACGATGCGTGCCGTTGGCGTGTCCAGTGCTTTAGCCTGGTCAATGACAAATTCACCTAGCGGGTGCGAAAGGCGATAAAGAAAAGTACCGTATTCTGCACGGGCTTCTTTAGATGTTTCTTCGGCTTCGGCTGTTTCCGAGGGTTGTGGCTTGTTATCGCCAGGGATGGTGTGTATGCCGACACCCGCCGGGAGCGGGTGCGGTATTGCGCTGGGTGTTGATTTGGATATGAGGTGATAACGACCTGCCGAAATAGCCGGTGTCGGCGGCTGGGTGAGATCAAAGGCCAGTGCGGCATCGTCGAATTGAGCACATTCCTGCAACATGAAGTGGGTGAGCGACCAGAAGCGTTTACTGAAACGGTCAAGTTGGGCTTTGGCGTCGCTCAACTGGATGCGTAGTCGCTCATGTACTTCTTCGTCAAAGTTTTCAAGGAGTAGTTTGCGGGTATCGGTCATCCGTGCCTGGATACGTTCGTCCATTTCTGCTTGTAGTGTTTTGAAGGCCATATCAATTTCTGTGGGGGTGCGGCATTCCTGGTATATGGACAAGATGCGCTTTTCAATATCCACGCCGGATTCAATGCTGCCCAGCACATCATCGGATGCACCAAAAACACCGTTGAACAAGTTGAATTTTTCGGTAAGTAGTTCCAGAACGCGGCGGTCAGCTTCATTGCGTTCGTTGAGAAAATTGATCACGACTACATCATGCTGTTGTCCGTAACGATGGCAACGGCCAATCCGTTGCTCTACCCGTTGGGGATTCCACGGCAGGTCGTAGTTGATGACCAGCGAACAAAATTGGATATTGACACCTTCGGCAGCCGCTTCAGTAGCAATCATAATGCTGGCATGGCCCTGGAAATGTTCAATCAGTGCGGTGCGAATGTCGATGTCTCTGGAGCCGGCAATACGGCCTGTGCCTTGGTTAGCCGCTAGCCAGTTTTCATAAATGGCAGTGGCTTCCGGACTGTTGTTGGTGCCGCTGAATTGAACAACTTGACCAGCATAGCCATTGGCTTCCAGATAGTCCTTCAGGTAAGTCTGGGTGCGGCGTGATTCAGTAAAGATAAGTGCCTTACGTTGTGCGCCAGTTATGGCCATTTGCTTAAAACCGATTTCCAGGGCGCTCAGCAGACTTCGAGTTTTAGTGTCGGTGCCGATGCTGCGAGCCCACACGGACAATTGCGCCAGTAAGTCTATTTCTTCTTTTAGCTGCTTACGATCGATGGTGGGTGGGGGCATATCGCCATCCTCTTCAGGTGGGTCAATGTCCAGAATTTCATCGAGCAAGTCTTCCTCGATGTCTTCATCGCTAATTAGTTGTTCGGCAAAGTCAGGATCATCCTGGATTTTTTCATCTCGCAAGGCTTCCAACCTAATCCTCATGGTCTCAAGTGTTCCAGCAATCGCCAGTGAAGAGGATGCAAGCAGTTTACGCAGAATCAGTTCGGTGAGATGCCGCTGACGATTTGGAATGGCATAGCTGTTCGGGCGCAGTAAAAATGCACCCACGGCCTCATAAAGTTGATGTTCGTCATCGGTAGGACGAAAGGGTTGGGTGATGGCATGCCGTTCGGTGTAGCGGATATATTCCGTGACCTGGTTGCGCAAGGTGCGCCGGCAAAATCCTGATAAACGCTGCCGCAAGCCATCCAAGTCACCACCCGCCGAAACATACTGACTGCGGAAGGCATTCACATCGCCAAATAGGTGTTCATCTATCAAAGTGGAAAGACCATACAACTCCAGCAAGGAGTTTTGCAGTGGGGTTGCTGTCAGCAGTAGTTTGCGGCAATCTTCAAGCGCCCAGCGTAAACCCTGTCCAATCTTGTTGCTTTCCCGGTAGGCATTGCGGAGCTTGTGAGCTTCATCGATGACTACTAAATCCCAGGCAATCGATTTTAACTCATCACGAATCCGGTTGGCGTAGTTATACGACAGGATGATGATGGCTTTCTGGTTGAGGGGCGATTGTACCTTTTTGAGTGTATCTCGCCAGGTTTTAGCATCCAGTACGAACGCAGGCAGGTTGAATTTTTCTTCCAGCTCCAGTGCCCATTGCTTGCGCAAGGAGGCGGGGCAGATAACCAACAGCCGTCGTCTGCGTTCTGACCAGTACTGACACAGGACAATTCCAGCCTCAATCGTTTTACCCAAGCCCACTTCGTCAGCAAGCAAGACACCTTTGGATAACGGGGATCTTAAAGCGAATAAAGCGGCTTCAATCTGATGCGGATTCAGATCAACACTGGCATCAAACAGAGATTGTGATAGACGCCCTATACCGTTGGGCCCATGCCGTCGTGTAAGTTCGTGCGCGAAGTATTTGGCGTGGAATGATGTAATCATTTGCAGGATTTAACTGTCTCAGGATGCGTATTACCGATGGTATTGAATCATGCCGGCGATATAACTTTCGCACGTATAGCGGCAATGTGCAGGGTTTTGCCTCAAAAATATCAAAATGGTCTCTATTATTGACTGTTTATGATGTTTAGGTCGAATATATGTCATGAATAGATTGGTTATGTGCCGAGAATAAAATGAGCCTTAAAGCCGAACGGAATAAAAAGAAAATAGTCAATAAAGCGCGCAAGGGATTTAAAGGTCATCCGCTTGCAACGATTGCGTACTATGGGCCTACGGATAAAAAAGCCACGAAAGTTACTGTCAGCATTATTGCAAATGAAAACGCTGATCCAGAACCTATGAAAAGCTGGTTCTCTGACGCCGATGTAAGAAATGATGCGCATATAATGGAAGAGCTATTGGCTTTCATAGCCGAGCACAGCAGCAAGTCTGTCATTATGGCCGATGGAATTATAGGTTGTCCTCATCAAGAAGGTATCGATTATCCAGATGGCGAGGTCTGCCAGGAGTGTACATTCTGGAAAGGACGAGACCGGTGGACCGGTGAAAGAATACATTAATATAGCGCTATATTCTTGAAACCTGTTATTCACAAAATCTGTGGATAACCCTGTCTTTAATTTGTCATATTCCACTCTAACCCACTGCCAACCCTGGAGTTTAGTTAAATTGGCTTAAAATTGATCAAATTCAATTTATACTTTAGCCTGGGGATGCCGATCCGGAATGTTTTTGGTTTGCATGGGCGGGGAACAAGTTTTTGGTCTCGTGTAACAATACCACTCATCCTGAAGATGCTTCCGGAGTAATTATTCAGGAATTGTTGATTAAACTAAACCAAGGAAATCGATGAACGTAAATCAACTCCTGATACAAGCTTTTGGCCCGTTAATAAGCTCATTTTGGTGGCTAATACCACTATTTATTACCGTAGTGATTCTGAAGACGCCATTCATTAAAGGCGTTATCGGAGAATTCCAAGTTAACCTGGTAGCAAAATTATTTCTGGATAAGCACATCTACACGCTGTTCAAGAACGTGACGCTGCCAACAGAAGATGGCACCACCCAGATAGACCATGTCATTGTGTCACGATACGGTGTTTTCGTGATCGAAACCAAGAACATGAAAGGCTGGATATTCGGCAGCCCCCAACAAAAAACCTGGATCCAGAAGATTTACCGGCACACAACCAAATTCCAGAATCCACTACATCAAAATTACAAACATACCCAGACGTTACAGGCAGCTTTAGAACTTGATCCTGACAAAATATTTCCGGTAGTCGTCTTTATCGGTGACAGCACCTTCAAAACAGCCATGCCGGATAATGTTGTTTATGCGGGCGCTTATATCCGGTTTATCAAAAGTAAAACGCAACCCATCTTGAGCGATGGTGAAGTTCTGGCTATTTGTACCAGAATTCAACTGGGGCGATTAAAGCCATCGATCAGAACCCACATAGACCATGTAAAACACGTTAAAACGATTGTCGCGGAAAAACAGCGGCAAGAGGATAATTCATGCCCGAAGTGCGGAAAGCCAATGATCTTAAGAACTGCACGAAGCGTCGATAACCAAGGCAAGCAGTTCTGGGGATGTTCTGGATTTCCGAAATGCAGAACAGTTAGGCAAATAGCATGAATCAAGATTAACCGAAGCGCTAAGGGCATGGCAGAAAATTCAGGAGACCGGCCCGTTATGTTGTCGATCTGCGCGGAGGAAGAGTACCTTTTGTATTCCCAGAATTTTGAGTTGTTATGAGTGACTTAAACAAAATACCCTTTGGTTTAAGGGAATCAGACAATGCGCTGGTAGACGTCTATGATGTTCCAAACGGAAAACAGTGCGGTTGCGTTTGTCCATCGTGCCATACGCCTTTAGAAGCGCGACAAGGCAATATAAAAATTTGGCATTTTGCACACGCCAGCAAAAATGTTTACAACAAAACGAAAAATGAATGCGAGTATTCTTTTTATTTGTCAGTGCGTCTTATGGCAAGGCAGCTTATCGGTAAACAGATAAAACTCAGTTTGCCAGAATATAAAGGCACAATAGAGTTTTACGAGGGGATATTGAGATACAAACAATACAAAGAATTTCTTGTCACAAAAGAGCAAGATATAACACTCGATAACCTTGAAGTAGAAAACACTTTTTCTGGAGTGGCTGTCGATCTTATTGGAACGATAGGCTCATTCAAATTTGTGGTTTATTTCACCCACCCAGAGCGAAATGCACCAGATAATTTATTCAATCCTACGGATTCCAAGTGCGGCGTAATTCAAATAGCGTTGGATTTATTAAAAAATCAATTTAAAACAGCCAATTTTGAAAATAAAACTTATCACAAAATACTGACTGACTTTCTAACGAATGACAGAAAATCTAAAAAATGGATTTATCATCCAAGATTTGAACAATGTGCCTCTGCAGCAGTTGAAGACTTAAAAATAGGCGCATCCAATCTTGAATATACAATTCATCATCAAAACAATAATCCTCACTTTGTAGCTAAAAGCAGCTCAATTCAGAAATCACATAACCATGAAAGTATTAATGCTTATCAAGATTTGCCAAACAAGTGGATCAGGTTTGAATGCGTGGTTTGTAAATCGCGGTGGGAGGGGTACGAAGCCGGAGGAAATCAATGCCCTAAATGCGAAACCTCTTTATACAGCAGGCCAATTAGTTAGTGGTACCCCATTCACCAACCCGTTCTTTAACTAATTTTATGAAATCTGATTTTTCTTGATTTGTGAATATATCGTCTGGATTAGGCAAATCTGGAAATAATTTAAAAAGTGCATATTCAGAGCAATCCCCGCTAATATTCGGTAAAGCTTCAGCACTTTTGTAATGCAAGTTCAATGCTTCTTCTGGTACATCATCCAATGAATAAAAATCTTCTTCGCCATAATCTGAAAAAAGATTTCCACCTTCGCAAGAAATGCTTATATATTCTGAATCATCTAATTCAGGCGCATGTATTGTGTAATATCCAAAATATTTATCTTCTGGACGAAAAAAAATACCAATGAACGAATTATCTGATTTTTTAGTTTGTTTGATTAATGTAATTGCTTCTTGAAAGTTCATGTTTATTTACCCAATTGATTAATTTTTTTATTGTTTAAATCATGAAGTCGTACCAGCAGAGATGCAGTAGTGATTATTAACCATTTTTGGGGTAGACCGAACAACTTAAAGAACCGATAAGATACTGCCAGGGGAATGACAGGTTTCATTGCCGCATAAACAGCCGAAACAGTTATTTATGCAACTTCACGTCGCACTCAAAGCTCATAATCATCATAAGTTTTTAACACTTCCTCTTGGGTAATCCCCAAATAGCGAAGTGTTGAAGTTGTATTCGAGTGATTTAGCACTTTGGCAATTTTCTCGACAGGTACGCCATCCTTATACATGGCCATGCCCCGTGATTTTCGCATACTGTGGGTGTTTATGGTTAGTCCTAACATATCACCGGCTTCTTTAAAAACGCGACTGACTGAAACCCGGCTTACGGGTTTGTCTTTGGCCCGGTTGCTATGGACTTGAAACAACCAGGTATCGGTAGGATTCTCATGTTGCCTTCTGGCAATGACAAGGATAGCAGCAGAATTCAGTCGAATGTTCTTGAGCTTTCCAGTTTTTGCTTCGGTCAACTTTAACGAGCGATCATCAAGATTTAAGTCAGAGTATTTTAGTGTGAGCAGATCACTGATACGCAGTGACAAATTGACACCTACTTTCCAGATGTCCGCATAGAGCTGTCCAAACTTTTTGGCGAGGACTGCGTGGATCATATCAATTTCGGCTTTGTTAGCAGCGTCGACAGCATTCAACCTATGTACCCTTTTTTTATTAAATTAACTAACTGTTACATAGAGTAGTGGTGAAGTCTGCCAAAGTCAATTTTTTCAATGAGTTCCTAAGTAACATAATTATATTGTGTTACTTAGGAAGGTATTAACGCGAATCTAAAATTTGTTTTGCACCCTAAATAAAATTAGCCTGATGCCCGTAAAAATCATTTACAGGGATTTTGCCTGCAATTATTTTATTTATGCCGAAAAATAAGCTATAAAGCGTATTCAAACTCACTTAACCTAACCGTTATTA
>Ga0208980_10001109_pt1 | contig 16104 bp, 13 predicted proteins | sample WetSurMetagenome_3_FD_187993 | JGI IMG/M metagenome (GOLD analysis project Ga0208980, IMG submission 187993) | Wetland microbial communities from Twitchell Island in the Sacramento Delta, sample from surface sediment Aug2011 Site A1 Bulk (version 2) | ecosystem: Environmental > Aquatic > Marine... | reverse complement strand
GCATCTGCTGAAGCAGTGATACACCCCTTCTTGCCCTTCCTTGACATAGCGGCTGCGTGGAAAACCCATGGATCACCTCCCTTGATACTTCTTCTAACTGTTGACTTAAGGAAAGTGTCAAGAAAAGAATCAAAAATATTGGGTGTCCAGGATCTTTCATCAGGCAAATGAGAAAACATGGGTGTCCAGGTTCTGCTTTCCAACTTCATTTGACACGCGTCCGGGCGCACGGTACCTTTTCATGTCCGCCGAGGTGATCTATTTGCAGATGTGGTTCCCCGGCATTTTACGGAAAGGGAAACTACGTTGGCAGAAGCAGGCATAAGAAACGATATCCGCAACATCGCAATCATCGCACATGTCGACCACGGCAAGACCACGCTGGTGGACGCCATGCTGCGGCAAAGTGGAGCTTTCCGCAACAATGAACGTGTTGTTGAGCGTGTGATGGACAATCTCGATCTCGAGAGAGAACGAGGCATCACCATCATGGCAAAGAACACGGCTATTCATTACCGGGGAGTAAAAATCAACATTGTAGATACGCCGGGGCACTCCGATTTTGGCGGAGAGGTGGAACGCGTTCTTAAAATGGTTGATGGCGTCATGCTTCTGGTGGACGCTTCGGAAGGGCCGCTCCCGCAAACCCGTTTTGTGTTGCGCAAAGCCCTGGAGGAAAAACTCCCCGCGATCGTAGTGGTTAACAAAATCGACCGCGCCGATGCCAGGCCGCAGGAGGTTGTCAATGAGAACTACGATCTGTTTATCGATCTCGATGCCGGCGAGAAACAAATAGATTTTCCAATCCTGTACGCCATCAGCAGGGATGGCGTAGCCAAGCGCCATCTGACTGACAGTTCCGAAGATCTGCGCCCGTTATTTGAACAAATATTGGAAACCATCCCGGCACCCAGATCCCTTAATGAAAACAAGCTGCAAACCCTGATCACCATGCTGGATTACAACGATTACGTCGGACGCATAGCCATCGGGCGTGTTTTTTCCGGCTCCATCGCCGTTGGGGACACAGTTTCGGTCTGCAAGCTGGACGGCTCGGTTGAAAGCACAAAAATCACCAGACTTTTTACATTCGAGGGACTTAAACAGCAGGCCGTAACTCAAGTGGATGCAGGCGACATCGTCGCTCTCGCCGGCATCGAAGGCATCTATATCGGCGAAACGGTGGCGGATGCCGAAGACCCGGTGCCGCTGCCGGCCATTCAGGTCGATGAACCGACCATCGCCATGATTTTTCATGTGAATACGGCTCCATTCGCCGGACGGGACGGCAAATTTGTGACATCTCGTCATCTGAGATCCCGTCTGGAAAAGGAAACTCGCGGCAATGTCGCGATCCGCGTCGAGGAAATGGAAACAACCGACAGCTTCAAAGTGTCCGGCCGCGGCGAACTGCAGCTGGCCATCCTGATTGAAATGATGCGGCGCGAGGGCTATGAAATGCAGGTTTCCAAACCTGAAGTCATACTCCGAACCACGGACGGGAAAACCATGGAACCGGTCGAGCTCGTTGTTATCGATTGCCCGGAGCTGTTCATAGGAGTGGTAACGGAAGCGTTGGGCCGCCGAAAGGGAAAGATGGTGAAAATGATCAACCATGGAGCCGGGCGTGTGCGCCTGGAATTTGAAGTCCCTTCCCGCGGCTTGATCGGTTTCCGCTCAGAATTTTTAACGGATACCAAAGGAACGGGACTGATTAATACGCTCTTTCTGCGCTGGGGAGAATGGTCGGGTGAAATTGTCAGCCGGCTCACCGGCGCGCTCGTGGCGGACCGTCCGGGCATCGCCACGAGTTATGCGCTGTACAACCTGCAGGAACGTGGAGAACTCTTCATCAAGCCTGGAACCGAAGTCTATGAGGGAATGATCATCGGAGAAAATGCCCGGAATGTGGATTTGAACGTGAATGCAATCAAGGAAAAGAAGCAAACAAACATGAGAGCATCAACCGCCGATGAGGCGATTCGTCTTGTTCCCTTTCGCGAGCTTTCATTGGAGCAGGCGCTCGAATTTATCAATGACGACGAATTGGTCGAAATAACGCCCAAATTCATCCGCTTGAGAAAAAGAATTCTTGCCGCCAATCAGCGCTAGCTCGTTACTATCTTTCGGCCTTTCAGTCTGGCTATGCAGACGCGGTAGAATGATTCAGCGTACTTCGGCATGTTTCGGCGTCCGAAAAAGAGAGGACGCGGAATTACGCCGCTATACGCAGAAAACGATATAGAAAATTTATGGACTTGCTTGAAAGGTTGAATCCTCAGCAGCGGGAGGCTGTTGAGCATGGCAAGGGCCCCGCTTTGGTTCTTGCAGGCGCAGGAAGCGGGAAAACACGCGTAATTACGTATCGAATCGCATATCTGATCCGGAATAATGCCATGCGTCCGGAAAACATACTGGCGGTAACCTTCACAAATAAAGCAGCCAAAGAAATGCGCGATAGAGTGCAAACGCTGCTTGATGCCAATCGCAATTCCGAGCCTTTGATTTCCACTTTTCATTCGTTCTGCGTCCGCCTCTTGAGGCGCGAAATTCAAGGACTCGGGTTTAAGAAGGACTTTTCCATTTACGACGCGGATGACCAGAAGCGATTGATGAAGCGGATCCTGCAGGAATCAGGGAAAAACGAAACCGACCTGTCGCCGCGCGAAATTCTCAGCAGGATAAGCTTTGCCAAAAACCTCAACATTTCCCCGGAAGCTTACCCACATCGTTTTCCGTCCGAGGATGCGGAGGATATTCAGAATTGGTACAGTCGTTACAATGATCGTCTTCGTCAGGCCAATGCCCTGGATTTTGACGATCTCCTGCTAAAGGCCGTCGTGGTCATGCGCAAATTGCCCGGAGTTCGGGATTATTACGGTGATTGGTACCGCTATATACTGGTGGATGAATACCAGGATACCAACCGACCGCAGTACGAACTGCTTCGTTTGCTCGCCTCCAAGCACGACAATGTATTTGCGGTTGGAGACGAAGACCAGTCCATCTACAAGTTCCGAGGCGCCGACATCCAGAACATTCTGAGATTTGAAAAAGACTTCCCCGGAACCAAAATCATAAAGCTTGAACAAAATTATCGCTCTACCCAGAACATCCTGCGCGTCGCGTCCGCAGTAGTAGAAAACAACAAAGAGCGTAAGGGCAAGATCCTCTGGACCAACAACGGCGAAGGAGAGACGGCCATATGCCGGCGCGCCGGTTCCCCGCAGAAGGAAGCCTTATGGATTGCCGGCCAAATCCAGGACATCCTGGAGAACAAACCTGAAGACCATATTGCCGTTCTGTATCGCGCTAATTTCCTTTCGCGGAATTTTGAGGGCGTTCTGACGGAAAGAGGGATTCCTTATGCCGTTGTCGGCAGCGTGGCATTCTTCGGACGCATGGAGGTCAAAGACATGCTTGCCTACCTCCGACTCGTTTTCAATCCTGAGGATGACATTGCCCTTCTGCGAATCATCAACACTCCTCCCAGGGGCATCGGTACGGCGGCCATCGATCTGCTGACACAAGCCGCTCTGGAAAAAGGGATCCCATTGCTACAAGCAATGCGCGAATTGACAAAGGATCCGCAAACCCTGGGCCGCCCATCGCGTGCACTCGTCAAATTCCAGGATATGATGGATAAGTGGTCATCTCAAAGGGACGATCTGTCGGCGGGAGAATTGCTGGAAGTCATTCTGAAGGAAACTGACTACAAGGGAATGTTGTCAAGACAGGAAAGCGCCGAAGAAGCGGAAAACCGTATGGAAAATATCCAGGAATTGATCCGCGCAGCCGAAGAATCGGAAGGAAGAGGAGAAACGATATTTGAATTTCTTGACCGGGCGTCCCTTTCTTCCGAACTGGACCATCTGGATCCTAATGCCAAAGTGGCGTTGATGACGCTGCACAGCGCCAAGGGACTGGAATTTGACGTTGTCTTCCTGGCAGGTTTGGAAGAAGGATTGTTTCCGCACTCTTTGTCACAAAATTCCAAGGAGGACCTTGAGGAGGAAAGAAGGCTCTGCTACGTAGGTATCACCCGTGCCCGGCACAAATTGTTTTTGACCTGGACTCCATTTCGCCGCAATTTCGGCTCAAATGCAGCCGCTCCCTCCCAGCCTTCCCGCTTCCTGGGCGAAATGCCGGTCGAGCTGGTTCAGGGATTGGAAGCGAGCTACGGAGGGGATTTCGAAACCGATCGGTATTATGTCGAGGAAAATGATGAGGATGATTCCGAGGAAGATGACGGCGAGTTCTGCGTGAAACCCTCCCCTCGAAAGTATGATCAAACGGCCGCTATGCCCAAATCCATGGCGGAATTAAGGTCCTATATCCAAAAGACCCAGGACGCCGGCAAAGCCGCATCCAGTCAGACGGGAACAAAGCCAAAAGCGAAGCCAGGTGTTCGAGTCCGGCATCCGATGTTTGGCGATGGAATCGTTCTTAATCGTGAAAAAGTCGGCAACGACATCAAGCTCGTGGTGAGCTTCAGCCGGGTTGGAAGAAAGACGCTGATGGAAAAGTTTGCAAAACTGGAAATTCTCTAGCCTGATTTTGCCAGCAGCCTTCGCAAAGCTGCCAGATTTATTTTGTCTTCCTTAAGGTCCTTCCCTTTGGGCGTCTCCAGTATTTTAGGGGTTCGCACAAACCGCGAGTCATTTACAAGGGCACGAAATCCTTCCAGCCCAATAAATCCCCGCCCTATATGCTCATGGCGATCGATGCGAGAGCCAAGATTTTTTTTGCAGTCATTAACGTGAAATGCGCCAATCCTTGAAATGCCAATAAGCCTGTCGACCGCATCGATTGTTTTCAGGTAGCCTTCTTCATCGCGAATGTCATATCCGGCAGCGAAAAGGTGACAAGTATCCAGGCAAATGCCGAGCCGTTCAGAATCGGGAACGAAATCCAAAATGGCAGCCAGCTGCTCAAACCGGTGGCCGAGGGAGCTCCCTTGTCCAGCAGTGTTTTCCAGGAGGATACGCACGGGTGGGGCAACCGCGGCCAGCGCTCTTTTAAGCGCATCCGCTATTCTTCGCATACCTTCCTGTTCCCCCACGCCCATATGTGCGCCGGGATGCAAAATTACGCATGGAACCGATAAATAATTGGCGCGTTCCATCTCTTCGATAAACGCCTCGATCGATTTTTCCCACAATGATGATTCCGGCGAAGCAAGATTGACCAAATAGCTGATATGGGCCACTACGGGGTCTATTCCGGTCTTCTTCTGCGCCGCACGATAGAGAAGGCGGTCATCTTCGTTGAGGGCCTTGGCTTTCCAACGATTGCTGTTTTTTAGAAAAATCTGCAATGTGCGGCAACCGGCAAGGTGGCCGCGCTCGAATGCCTTGTAAATGCCGCCCTCAATTGACATGTGGGCGCCTACCAACAGATCCTGCTTCATGGCCTCTCCAAAAAGTATGCGCCGTGACAACCCATACTCCAGTTATTTATATTACTCGCATGCTTGCCGAACAGGGTGCTGCAAAAACGCACGCAATCACCGAGGCACGCCGAATCTTTCCCGCGCGCCTCGTTTTTCCGCGTTCTTTTTGACACAATCATGGTGCGAAAAGCCGCCGGACGCCTTACAATCCTCATCTCGTGATATACCTTCAAGCGATGACACCCGAAGATCTTGTCCTGGCCGTGAGCGGAATAACGCTCCAGGAAGCCCGCAAGATTGTAAGCGCAGTTCACCGCTTTGACTGTCTTCCCTCTTTAGTCCGCTTGACCCGCCGGACCAGCGTGGAAGCTGTGCGGGCTGCAGGAAGCATCCCCAGGCTTGCCATTCAGGGAATTTATCGCAGCGAAATCGATCCATTCGTGAAATATACCCTGGTGACTCCGGACGAGCTGACCATTGAGGCTGTCCGCATTCCGCTGGAGCATCCCCAGCGTTTTTCAGCGTGCGTGAGCTCGCAGGTCGGCTGCGCGCTGGGATGCGCCTTTTGTGCGACCGGGAAAATGGGACTGCGGCGGAACCTCGAATCCTGGGAAATCATTGAACAGGTTCGCGCCATCAAGCGTGACCTGGACCCCGCGAAACGGCAGCGGCTGCACGGGATCGTGTTCCAGGGAATGGGAGAGCCTCTTGCCAACCTCAATAATGTCACAAAGGCGATTCAGGTGCTGAGCGAGCCTTGCGCCCTGGCCATTGATGGTCGGAATATCACAGTCTGCACAGCCGGCATTCCCGAAGGCATTCTCCGCCTGGCCCGGGAAGCGCCCAATGCGCGGCTGGCAATTTCCATAGGCAGCCCCCGCGCCGACCTCCGAATCAAGCTGATGCCCATTTCCAGAGCGCACTCGCTCGAGTCTGTTCTCGAAGCTGCTGTTGAACACGCACGCATCACGCGGCTGGCGCCCATGTGGGCGCTGACACTGCTGAACGGCATTAACGATACAGAGGAAGACGCGCACTTCCTCGCCGACTATGCGTTGGATTTTGCCAGGCGTGCCGGCATTCGACCTCGCATAAGCACGATCTCTTACAATCCAATCGGCCCCGCCAGCCACGACATCTTCAGTCCAACGAGCCCTGAAAGAGAGCAGGCCTTTCGCAGAGTGCTCCACGAATATGGCTTAGCTACTCACAGGCGGTATAGCGGCGGAGGGGATGTAAATGCGGCTTGCGGCCAGTTGGCTTACAGAGAATCAGGAAGCTAAATCACAGTTCCGTTCGCAATGCACGCCCCTTTGGGAACTACAATAATGCCATCGCGGATATAATAGCTTTCGTCATCCTTTTCCCTGAGATTGTGGGCATTGATAATCGATACATTGTCCCCGATACGGGCGTTTTTGTCGACAATGGCACTCATTATCGTGCAATGGCTTCCAATTCCGATGTTCGGAATCTTCCTGGCTGCGTTCTCTTCCAATTCCTCGGCAGTCTCGTATCGATCTGCTCCCAGGATGACGGAGTTCTTGATCGTGGATCCCCCTCCAATGCGACTGCGCAGTCCGATAACGCAATGCCTGATATCTGCGCCGTTAAGAACGCACCCTTCCGATATTATGGAATGATGGATGGTGCAGTTATTCAGCTTGGAGCCCGGTAAATTCCGCGGGTGCGTAAAGACCGGCATATGCGGGTCATAAAAGCTGAACTGGGGAAGGGAGCTGGTTAGCCCAAGGTTGGCTTCATAATAAGATCTTATGGTTCCGATATCCGTCCAATAGCCGTCGAAGATGTAAGCCATAACCTTGTGCCTGTGTATGGCTTTGGGGATGAGCTCCTTTCCAAAATCGATAGCTGTAGATTCGGTAAGCAATTTGATCAGGAAGTTTTTTTCGAACACATAAATGCCCATGCTCGCCAGGTGTTCGCAAGGCCTGCGTAATCCAGGAGGGCATGTCTCTGGAGCGCAACGAAGACCCGGCAATTCCGACGCTTTGGGCTTTTCCCAGAATCCGACTACTCTTCCCTCCTTTTCAATTTTCATGATGCCCATGCCGGCGGCCTCATCAGCCGTCACCGGGAGTGCGGCTACAGTGATATCCGCCTTATTTTCTTTGTGAAATTTGAGGATGTGGCGAAAGTCCATCTGATAAAGCTGGTCGCCTGAAAGGACAAGTATGTATCTTATGTTTTCAAAAGGCGCAAAATGCTTGATGCTTTGCCTGACTGCATCCGCCGTCCCTTGGAACCAATTGGCATTGTCGGGTGTCTGTTCCGCGGCGAGGATATCGACAAAACCACCGCTGAACATGTCGAACTTATAGGTCTGAACGATATGTCTGTTGAGAGACGCAGAATTGAATTGGGTAAGTGCGAAGATTTGACTGATTCCGGAGTTCACGCAATTGCTGATCGGAATGTCAATGATCCGATATTTTCCCGCCAAAGGAACAGCAGGTTTGCTGCGCGTTTTTGTGAGAGGGAATAGCCGACTCCCTTGCCCCCCACTTAATACAATTCCCATCACATCCTGCATAAAATCTCCTCATCATGAGCGCTGACAACGGCGGATTTTCGACGGCTGGAAATTGTATCGGTTCATTCCGGGCGGATCTTTGCCGGAACTACCCTGCAACCTCCTATTGGACAACGCTATGTGCGTGAAACTTTATTTCGAGCCCGCAACTCCCACCAGTGGAACGGCACCGGTGGATCGGGCCAACTTATTTTTCGACCTTTGGAGCCCTGCCATCAGGCGCAAAACCCTCAACTTCCTCAAAAAAACATGTGCGAGCACCGGTGTGGCAGGCAGGACCCTGAGGGCGTACACGGATCACCAGAGCGTCCACGTCGCAATCGGCCATGATACTGACTACCTCCTGAAAATTCCCCGATGTTTCCCCTTTGTGCCAGAGCTTGCGGCGGCTTCTGCTGAAAAACACCGTTTGGCCTAATTCCCGAGTCCTGATCAGGCTTTCGCGGCTCACATAGGCGACCGTCAGCACTTCACCTGTCGCTGCATCCTGCACTACTGCAGGAATTATACCTCTTTCGTCCCACTTAAGATCACTAATAGCAACCATGCGCTCTCACTTTTGAAAAAATTAAGCCTTCCCCGGCTGCAAGCCGGCAATAGGCCTAATGAAAATGATTCACTTAGTCAGCCGGACCGGAATCCCGCAATCATGGAGGAAGTGTTTTGTTTCGCCAATGCTGTGTTGCCCAAAGTGGAAAATCGAGGCTGCAAGCGCAGCGCTCGCCTTTCCCTCGATGAATGCATCAGCAATGTGCTGCAGCGTACCACACCCTCCCGAGGCTATAACTGGAATGCTGACCCCTTCGGCGATCCTGCGATTCAGAATGTTGTCGTATCCTTCTTTGGTGCCATCCCTATCCATGGAAGTCAGAAGAATCTCGCCGGCGCCACGGTCGGCGGCTTCGCGCGCCCAGGCAACGGCTTCCAGAGAAGTTAACGTTCTGCCGCCATGAGTCGTAACCTGCCAATGCGGATTTTTGGGATCCCACGCTTGAGATCTGCGCGCATCAATGGCAACCACGATGCATTGGGAACCAAAATATCGCGAGGCTTCATTGATGAGGTTCGGATTCTCCACCGCCGACGTGTTCAGAGACACTTTATCCGCTCCCGCTCTCAAGATGGCCTGAATGTCTTCGAGTGAGCGGAGACCCCCCCCCACAGTAAATGGTATAAAAATACGATCGGCTACCTGGCGCACCATGCGGGTCACAATGTTTCTCCGATCGGAGGACGCGGTGATATCCAGGAACGTTAGTTCATCGGCGCCTTCGGCATCGTAGCGTTCCGCTTCCTCTACCGGATCGCCGGCGTCCTTCAAATTGACGAAGTGCGTTCCCTTGACTACACGCCCGTCACAGACATCCAGGCAGGGAATGATCCGCTTGGCTAACATGATGCCTGCCACAATGAAATGGTTCGCAAAAGCGCCTTCAAATCGATCTTCTTCTCATAGAGGGCCCGTCCAAGGATCGCGCCCTCAATCCCCGCTTCGCGCCGCTCCCAGAGCCTGCGCACGTCTTCCTCGCCCGATACGCCGCCGCTGGCGATCACTTTGATGCCGGCTTCCCTGGATAGTTTTTCGGTTTCGTCGATGTTGACTCCTGTGAGCATGCCGTCCCGGGAAACATCGGTGTAGATAACCCGTTCCACACCCAGATCTTTCATCCGCAAAGCAAGAGTAACCGCGGAATGGGTAGTCTGATCCACCCACCCTCGCAGTGCAACGCGTCCCCCGCGCGCATCGATTCCGGCAACAATGGCATGCGGGTGCAGCTTAACAGCCTCCTCAACAAGTTCCGGGTGCTCCACGGCAACAGTCCCGAGGATTGCGCGATCGGCTCCCAGGTCCAGGATCTGTCTGATCTGGTCCAGTGTCCGCACCCCCCCGCCGAATTGAACCGGGATTCTCAGCGATTGGAAAATTGATTTCGCTACCGCAAGGTGGGCTGTTTCGCCTCTAAAAGCCCCGTCAAGATCGACCAGGTGAAGGCGTGTCGCGCCCTGCTCCTGCCAGTGCAGTGCCATGGCAAGGGGATCATCACCATATTCGGTCGCACGCGAAGCAATCCCCTCCTGCAGCCTCACGCACTTGCCGCCTTTAAGATCAATCGCAGGAATCACTTCGAATGAAATCGTCATGGTTTTCGGCGTATTTCGGCGTACATCGGCGTCCGCTGCAAAAGGACGCGGAACTACGCCGACCGACGCGGACAAAATCTCTTCGGCCTCAGGAGCCAACCATCTTGAGGAAATTGCGCAATAGCTGCTTGCCTGCCTCCTGGCTTTTTTCCGGATGAAACTGCGCGCCCCAAACATTTCCCTGGCGCGCGATGGAACAAAAACGCCTCCCGTACTCCGTCCATGCCAGCGCATTCTCTGAATTTTCGGGATCCACGTAATAAGAATGGACAAAATAAAAATAGCTCCCCTCAGAGATATTCTCGAGCAGCGGATCCTCCTTTATCGACTCCACCTGATTCCATCCGACATGCGGTACGCGCAGATCAGGTCCCTGAAACCTGAGCACCTTTCCTGGAATCAGTCCCAATCCCTCATGATTGCCGAATTCTTCACTTTCAGTGAAAAGCATTTGGAGCCCGAGGCACAGCCCCAGGAGCGGTGTTCCAGCACGAACGGCTTCGCAGATGGCTTCGTCCAGGCCATTTCTGCGCAAGACCGTCATGGCGTCGCCAAAAGCACCCACGCCAGGAATAATCAGGGCATGACTCTTTCGAATAATATCGGGGTCCCCCGATATTTCCGGCCTGCCGCCAACTGCAGCCACTGCCTTTTCAACGCTGCGCAGGTTGCCCATGCCGTAATCAATGATGCGGATAGAGGCCGCGGTCATTGCTAGAGCACTCCTTTGGTTGACGGAACGCCATGCATCCGCGGCTCGAGGCGCGTTGCCAGGCTCAATGCTCGCCCTGTAGCTTTAAAAACCGATTCAAAGACGTGATGGGCATTGTATCCATACAGCAATTCGATGTGCAGATTAATGCGCGCGTGCGTGATGAATGCTTTCCAAAATTCCTCAACCAGCTCGGCATCGAGCTCACCCACCCGCTCCCGCTGAATCTTCACATGATAGATCAGGTAAGGCCTTCCTGAAAGATCCACTACGGAGCGCACCAGGGCTTCATCCATCGGATAATAGGAATGCGCAAAACGCACAATTCCCACCTTTTCGCCCAGGGCCTTCTCGAGGGCCAAACCAAGGCAGATGCCGATGTCTTCAACTGAGTGGTGCGCATCAATGTCGAGATCACCTTTGCAAACAACCTCCAGATCGAAAATTCCATGCTTGGCAAAAAGGGCCAGCATATGGTCCAAAAAAGGTATCCCGGTCTGGATAGTGCTGTCACCACGGCCGTCGAGGTTCAACTTTACCTTGATGTCCGTTTCATTCGTCTTTCGCTCAACACTCGCAGTTCGTTCGCTCATCTCGGGATTCCTCCTGTTAATCCACGCAAAGATGCCAGGAAGCGATCATTCTCCTCCCGGGTCCCCACAGAAACACGCAGGCACTTCGAAAGCATAGGATATGAAGAAACGTCCCTGATTAAAATACCTTCCGCGTACATTTTTTCAAAAACAATGCCAGGGGGGAGCGGAACTTCAAACAATAAGAAATTGGCTCCCGTAGGGAAGACTCTAATGCCGGGGATCTGCTTCAGCTCCCTTGCCAGGCGTTCCCGCTCGGAAATGATGGCATCAATCGCCGGACGGAATTGATCCATATTCTCCAATGCGACCTGCGCCGCGATCAGGCTGAATTGATTTATGTTATAGGGGAGCTTGGCTTTGGAAATCTGCTCGGTCAGATCCTCATGAGCCATGAGGTAACCAACTCTCAAGCCGGCCATCGCCATCGCTTTGGAAAAAGTACGGGTAATTATCAGCCGTGGATAAGCTTCCAGAAATTTAAGCGCCGTGCGGCCGCAGAATTCGTGATAAGCCTCATCTAAAAGGACATGGCCGGAGAAGTTGTCTAATATGCGCTTTATTCCATCCTCCTCGAGAACGGAGCCGGTGGGATTGTTTGGAGTGCAAATCACCAGGATCTTGGCTCCTGATGCCGTGGACTTGTCGATGAGCGCATCGACGTCAAAGCTCATATCCGCATTCAGCGGAATCTTTACAACGCTTGCGCCCAGGATCGTTGAGATCAAGCCGTATACAGTAAACGTTGGCAATGGAAGGGCAACCTGCGCCCGATTTCCGACCAGCGTCATCAGCGTGGCTTGCAGCAATTCGTTCGAACCATTCCCGACCAAAATGCCATCCTTTCGCCAACCCACGTGTTGAGCCAATTGAGTCCGCAAAGAGTCGGGGACAAAATCCGGATAGCGCGACCACGCCCTTTCCTGGAAGCGCCGGATGGTTTCATCTTTGAGGTGACCGGGAAAGTCGTAGGGGTTTTCGTTTTGATTAAGTTTGACCTCCGCTGTAAATGCGCGCAGCGTATAGGCAGGGACCTTAATCACCTGTTTCTTGACACCGTATAGGGCAGAATTTTTTTTCACAATGATCTCAAATTGACCAAGTCAGCCAATAGTTGTGGAGCAGGCACAACAGCCATCCTAGCGCCACTGTTTCCACTCTTCTACAATAAGCAAATCGTGATCGCTCACCGCACTCTTTTATTCAGGCGCCGATTTCTGCCGGATTCTCACGGACCGGGCATGCCCATCCAACCCTTCCGCGCGCGCCAGGATGTCGACAGAACGCCACGTGCGCTCAAGCTCCTTCTTTGTGTACTTAATGATGCTCGTCCGCCGTTGGAAATGATAAACGCCCAGCGGGGAGAAAAAGCGTGCGGTTCCTCCGGTGGGGAGCACATGGTTGCTGCCCGCAAAATAATCACCTACCGCTTCCGGCGTATAGTCGCCATAGAATATGGCGCCCGCATTGCGAAATAACGCAATAGCGGAACTTGGAATGCTCGAAAAGATCTCAAAATGCTCCGGCGCCAGGTGGTTGACGCAGTCCGCCGCCTGGAAATAACTCTCCGTGATCAGGATGGCCCCGAAATTCTGCAACGACTTCGCAGCAATCTCCTTTCTGGGAAGCGATTTCAGCTGAAGTTCCAGTTCGCGCCGCACCATCATGGCATGAGGAAGAGAATCGGTAATGCAGATTGCGGAAGCCCACTCGTCATGCTCAGCCTGCGACAGCATATCGGCAGCTATAAAGCGCGGATTGGAATCTGAATTGGCCAGGACAATCACTTCGCTGGGGCCGGCAATCATGTCGATATCCACCTGGCCGAACACCTCTCTTTTGGCAGCGGCAACATAGGCGTTTCCAGGACCCACGATCTTGTCGACCGGCTGAATTGTTTCCGTGCCATATGCAAGCGCCGCGATAGCCTGCGCGCCCCCAACCGGATAGATTTCTTCGACCTTAAGTTCCTTCAGGGCGGCGGCGATGATTGGGTTTTTCTGGAACGAGCCCGGCGGAGTTACCACGACGATGCGCCGCACGCCTGCGATCTTTGCTGGGATTACGTTCATCAGAACCGATGAAGGATAAGCTGCACTTCCTCCCGGCACATAGACTCCAACGCTATCCAGAGGAAGGACGCGCTGCCCGAGGACCACACCCCGCTTCACAAATTGCCAGGACTTCTGCAGCTCACGCTTATGATAGGCGTGAATGTTGAATATGGCTCTTTCCAATTCCCGGACTACGGCAGGATCAGCTTTGGCAGCCGCCGCGCGCAACGCCTGGGGCTGGACTCGCAGCTGCCTGGCAGTCAAATTAATGTGGTCCAGTTCCCGCGTCAATTTCAGCAGGGCTCTATCTCCGCCTTTCCTGACCTGGGATATGATCCCACGCACCGTCTCAGCGACGTCGCCCGAAAACCCTGCTTTTCGTTTCTCCAGGCGAGCGTAGAGCTTCGCTTTCGTCTCATACTGGAATATCGGTATCATTTCCATTCCTTCTCGAGTTGACTATCAGGTGGCATTCTTGCCGCCCTTGGCCCGGCCGTTGTTAAGCTGCTCCAGGCAATAAATCATTGCTTTCGCGCTTCAGCACCGCGCCCTGGCGCGCAGCATAGCCGCTCTAAAAGCATCCTGCATTGCCTGCTCAGGCACCGGAAGGCCGCACCATAATTCCTGCTGCCGGATAGCCTGCGCCAGAAACATTTCCTCACCGCGGATTACGCCGAGACCGCGCGCTGCAGCTTCTCTCAGCAACCGGGTCTCCCCCGGATTATAAACCAGGTCATACACCCATTCACCGGTCAACCACTCCGCAGGCACAGGAGATTCCTCCACCTTGGGAAACATCCCGACCGGTGTTGCATTGACCAACAGGTCCCAGCGCAGCGATTGCAGCTGATTTCGATCGGCGCATTCCACGCCGAAGGTTTCCGCCAGACGTTGTGCCCTGTCGGGATCGATGTCCATAACGCAGATTGCGGTTCCCCGCGCAGATAGCCCGTGAACTATCGCTCTAGCCCCTCCTCCCGCGCCCAATATCACCGCGCGCAGCCCATTCGGATTCATCCGCTTTTGCAGTGGCCTGAGGAACCCGTCAACATCCGTGTTTTCCCCATGCCAGCCATTTTCTGTTCTTATCAGCGTGTTGATTGCCCCGATTTTTTCAGCCTCGACGGATACACTCTGCAGGCGCGTGCGAACATCTTCCTTGTAAGGAATTGTTACGCTGACTCCATGCAGCGGAACGGACGATTGAAACTCCATGAAGTCTTCGATGCTGACCGCTTCAAGCGGAAGGTAGAGAGCATCGATTCCACGCGCTGCGAAGGCACTATTATGGATCGCGGGAGAAAGAGAGTGCCCCAGAGGTTTTCCCAACACTCCATAAAGCTTTGTCGCAGTCCCTATGGTTCGTACTCGATACTGATGGACAAGATCGGCAGCGGGGATTTGCCCCTCGGCGGTGGCCTCTCCGTCGGGCAGGCTGGCAAATGTCATCCAGGAATTCCACCTCGGGGCCAGAATGCGGCTGGGAATCCCCTCCCTTTCCATGGCCAGAGCGCACAAGTTCAGGTGCCGCGCAGAAGCATATTCGAGAGCGCGAGCGATTACCAGGTTGTCAGCCAATCGGCGGGCGCGGGTAGCGATCTTGATAATTCCAGCTCCCGCGGAAGCCATTCTCTCAACTTGCGGTATCAAATCGGAGGGAGTTTCTTGAAAATTGTGATGAGACAGAATCACATTTTCTCCAGGCACTGCATCCATCACAGTTTGCCAGGATGCCGAAAATTCAACATCTACATAATCGGCCCCGGCCTGAAATGCCTGGACAATCAATTCAAGCCTGCTCTTCTCGCTCCCTCGGAACTCTCCCCCTTCTTCCGGTGACCGCAGAGTAAACATTATGGGGCAGGGCTTTGCGTGCAGGAGGTGTTGGATATCGAGATCCCGGATATAGTCAGCCCGCACTTCCACCAAATCCGCCCATTCCGCAGCGCGGGCAATAGACGCAATTGCCCCAGCAGTTGTGGATTCCCGGATTGACACACAAACGTGCGCTGTCATGATTATCCGCCAGACGGAGAGATGACCGAGTGAATAAAATTTTAATTTTAGCGATAGCGTGGGGGAAAATCCACAGCCAAGCTTAACCCGAATTGACTCATATCCCATGCTCGCCGAAACTTACACTGCAAGGAAATGAGATCATGGGTCCATAAATCAGACAGATGATTATAAAACCTGTTGTATCTACAAAGCGTTTTGTGTTATTCGAAACCTGTCAGACAGACGCACCTTCACATAAAATCAGCTTTTTGGGGATGGAACGCTTCCATCTGAAATACCTCAGATTTAATTTCACAAGGAGGAGAGATATGGCATTTTGCGGCAAGTGTGGATCGGCAATTGCAGATGGCACGGCCTTCTGTGGCAGTTGCGGCGCTCCGGTGGGCGCACCACCAGTGAGCGCACCGGTGAGCACGCCGCCGCCCCCGCCGACTGCAACGCAGTCCAGTCAAATGAGTTCAAATGTCGCGGGCTTGCTCGCCTATATTCTGGGTTTGATCACCGGCATCATCTTCCTGGTAATTGAACCTTACAAGAACGATCGCTTTGTGCGTTTTCACGCCTTTCAGTCGATCTTTTTCTGCATTGCGCTCATCGTTTTTTCTATTCTCTGGAGTATCGTCGGGGTAATGCTGGGG
>Ga0208980_10001107_pt1 | contig 16124 bp, 17 predicted proteins | sample WetSurMetagenome_3_FD_187993 | JGI IMG/M metagenome (GOLD analysis project Ga0208980, IMG submission 187993) | Wetland microbial communities from Twitchell Island in the Sacramento Delta, sample from surface sediment Aug2011 Site A1 Bulk (version 2) | ecosystem: Environmental > Aquatic > Marine... | reverse complement strand
AATTCCAACTTTTTCTCTGAGCTGTTTGTCATATCTTTCAGCCCGTGATTCGTATTCCTCTCTGGTAACAGGGCCTGCTGCACGATAAGGTTGCCTGTCGTGTGTCCTTGTACCATAGCCTCTCCGCAAGTTAAAAACACGCTGAAAGTTGTAGACTCTTTCCGAATCTTCAATAAGACGTTTTTTGTCAAATTCCCTTCCTGTAACTGCCTTATAAATTGTAACATAATTATCAACATGTTCAGGCACCTTGGCCGGGGCATCAGTCTGGGCATTATTCTCAGGTTCAACATCATTCCATGGAAGCTTGCAAAGACCGACAAGACCGAACCAGGTCCGGAACATTGGAAAATAATGAAGGGCTTCAGCTTTGTTTTCAAAAGTAGGAATCTGGTTATTCACCATATCCATGAAAATCAGCCAGGCCTCATCGTGCTGAGGGCCTTTATTTGTCAGGGCAAATCCACCCTGCTGGGCCAGTGATTCCTTCGACATGTACTGGGAATACTCAAGTCCCTTGTTCTCCATCCCTATATCGTTAAGGAAAGCAGCTTCACCCCACCCGTTTTTAATAAACAGTTCCTTCATCTTGCGGACACCAAGGCCTGCTATCTTGCCAAATCCTTCACCGCGTGAAACCTGGTGCAGAAGCTCCAACGCATCCTTTGAATTGCCAAAATTAAGCTCAAGGCCTCCGGTTCGTTCTTTGGTAAGGATTCCGTTCTCATAACACTCCATTACAAATGCAGAAACCGTACTCCACGTTATTGTACATATACCATAAGTATCGCAATAGAAATTAGTTTCAATAATATACTGCGGATCAAAGATGCCACAGTTTGATCCCAGACCGGCTGCATTTTCGTACTCGGGTCCGTCAACCAGAACCTTCTGTCCTTTGTAGGGTCCTGTCTGAATCTCAAAATTATCGACTGCCTTGGCACACGACATATTGCATCCTATCCAGCAGCCGTCAGGTATATTCTGCGTGAAATTTCTTTTCCATACTGAAGAATCGATTTTATAGGCATCGGGGTGACTTCCGAACTTATAGTTGTGAACAGGAAGAAGATCATGGTCATTCATAATTTCCATAAGGTGAGCCGTACCAACCTGCCGCATCTGGCACTGCTTATCATCCAGTTCCCTCATTTCCCTGTTGAACTTCCTGCCTCTCTCCATAATTGCCTCAAGATCAACAACATTATTAAGGTTTCCTTTGACACCGGGTATCTTACAGACAAGAGCTTTTATTTTCTTGTTCCGGAAAACTGTACCAATCCCTCCCCTTCCAGCCTGCTTCAGCCTTACTTTTTTCCGTTTTGAATCATAAAAGCTGAAGTTCAACATACCTATTAAAGAATGCTCCGCAGCTGTTCCCGAAGAAACAACACCAATATTTCTTTTTTCATTTTCATTATCAGCAAAAATCTCAGTCAGCTGCTCTGCCAGAAGATGGCTGTCAGTGGCTTCATACGGGGCTTCAAATATTTCAACAAAATGATTTATTCCATCAATAAATACTATTACATCATTTTCAGCTTTACCCTGTATTTCAAGAGCATCAAAACCTGAGAATTTCAGGAAAGGGCCAAAAAAACCGCCAACGTTGCTGTCCATCACGGAGTTTGTCTGGGGTGAGATACTGACCACCAGCGATTTTCCTGTTCCTGAATACTGGGTAATTCCACCAATCGGTCCTGATGATATAATTATCTCATTATCAGGATCGTCCCAATGGGTGTCGGGTTTAGTGGCATCCCAAAGAAGACGAAGGCCATAACCTTTTCCACCTATGAATTTTTCTTTCATATTCAATGGAACATCTTTATCATTTATAGCAGCCGATCCCACATTAATGTACAGGATCTTGTCGGTATAACCTTTATCCAGTGGAGTCCATTTGTAGTCCCATCTTTTGATCTGCCGGTGCTTAGCTTTTATCGATGTTATATCCATAATTTTTATATTGGGAAGCCGTATAAAATTAACATTTTAGTACAAAGGTAGTTTATTAAGATAACCTATATCATGATATTAATCAAACTGCAATGGCTGATTGAGGTTTTCAGGAAAATGTTATTGTCAAAGTTTTTATCTTTGTAAATGCTGTTTTGAGTAAAAAGAGTTAGATGAGGTTTTCAGAAATTGAAAAGCATCTGAAGAAATTCAAAGTTGGGATTGCAGGTGCAGGCGGATTAGGGTCAAATTGCGCTGCCGCTCTTGCAAGAACAGGTGTGGGAACACTGGTTGTTGCTGATTTTGATAAGGTGGAACCATCCAATATCACGAGGCAGTACTATTTCGCCGATCAGGTTGGGATGATGAAGACAACTGCACTGAAGGAGAATCTGATACGTATCAGGCCGGAGATAAATGTTGTTACCTGCCAGATCAAACTCAACGAAAAGAACATACCTTCTGTTTTCAATGATTGTCAAGTTATTGTTGAGGCCTTCGACCGCTCTGACATGAAGCAGATGCTTATCGAAACTGTTCAAAAGGAACTGCCTTCGGTTCCGATTATAGTTGGGTCAGGGCTGGCCGGCTGGGGAAACACCGGGGTTCTGAAATTCAGGAAGGTGGATGAAACACTTTACATTTGTGGGGATGAAATGTCTGAAGCCACCGATGACAACCCTCCACTTGCACCAAGGGTTTGCATTGTCGCAAATATGCAGGCTAATGCCGTTATTGAGATACTAATGAAAAAGATATAATTTATCTGTCAGTATATGAAGATCTTACTAAATAACAGGGAAGAGGAATTCGACAGAGATTTTATTACCGTCAGCGAGATGCTTGAACTGAAAAAATTTTCATTCAGGATGCGGATAATAAAAATAAACGGCGAACTGATTTTAAAGGAAAAATATGATTCAGCAAAAATAATGGATGGGGATAATGTTCAGATGCTCTATCTGATGAGTGGCGGTTGAAAAAAAAGTTGTAGGTTTGTATCAGAATGATAAAACTCAAATTCATAGAAAAATTACCTCCTGCTCTGAGAAATAAGTATCTTCTTACTGTTATTATCTTCATTGTCTGGCTGTTGTTTCTAGATTCAAACAATCTTGTTTCAAGGTATAAAGATATGAGAGACCTCAGAAGGCTGAAATCAGAAAAGGAGTATTATGTTCAAAGGATTGAAGAGGACAAAAGGAAACTTTTCGAATTGAAAACTGATGACCGGAATCTTGAAAAATTTGCCAGGGAACAGTACAGAATGAAAAAGCCTGACGAGGACCTGTATATAATTCTGACTCCATCAGAAAATCGTCGTATAAACAGGAAAAATAATAATTAATCTGCCAGTTCAAGCGATCTGAAATATCCCAGCAACTCTGAAGAATTCTTGGATTTGAAGTCTTTCCCTGTGGCGATAAGCAGTTCATAAGCACACTGATTAACGGGTTTCTTCTCCATTAGCTGAATATGGACCGAATTAAGGTATTTGACAATCTTGAACATATTGAACCATCCGAAAAATCTTTTCCTGAATGACTGAATCCCTGAAGTATTTCTTTTAATCTCCCTGATTTTTTCTATCCACTCATCTATAGCTATAAATTGTTTTAAGCCCTCAGGCAGATCAATGAAAAAAAATCCGGGATCATCATAGTCAGTAAGGAAGATCTTATCAATCAGGCTGAACAGGAATTTAAGATCTCTGAATGCCTCAATATTGTATGTAAGCATGATATCATCATTAGTTCTGGTCAGCCTGCTGATAACAGGACCGGTTCCGAATGGAACCCTGAAGGAGGAGCGTGGTGATGGAAAAACAGTTGTTGTATTAAGGTTAAAAAAGCCTCCTGAAGGAACTAGTTTCTGGATGAAATAGAAATCCTCCCCTGCGAGTCTTCTGTTCATTCCCCCGACCTTCATATAAGAGAATGCCTTCACAGCAATTGCAGAACCGATGGTATGATGCACATAAGGAAATCCGGTGAACTTCACCCCCTGAAAATAGTACCTGAGGTGAAGCTCATACTGCACTATTGCTTTGTACACCGAACCTGAAAATTTATCACCCGAAATTGGATGTTCAAAATATATTGAGCAAGCTGACCGGTCTTTTCTATTAATCATCCCATTGTACACTGCAGTAAAATAATTCGCTTTTACTTTACAATCAGCGTCAAGATTAAGAATTATGCCCTCTGGTCTGCTTAAAGCACTAAAGCGGCGTAAAGCCTCATCCATTCCTGTTTTTCTGGCGAGCCCCACACCCCATCCCTCCAGTTCCACGGATGTGACATCAATTACAAAAACATTAAAAAAACATCCTGGATGTTCTTTTTTCCATGATTCAATCTTAATGATGCTTTCCAGGTTATTAAGGAGGTTTTCTCTACTGGCGCCTGCCGGTGCGTTGACAACTATAATTACTTCGACGCCGCATTCGGGTTTATCGCAAATGGCAAGAGAATCAAGTAAAAGAGTGATTTCCGGTTCATCGAAGGAAGGAACTACAACTACGATGCCTGTATTCTCAGAAGGCGCCTCTTTAATCAGTTCAGGGAACAGTGCCCTTTTCTTAAGATAACCGGAGGCGAAACCCATACCAGGGCTATTTCTTTTCTGTCTGGTATTTCATATTCAATCCTTCAAGCACATGCTGGGTTATGTCATTTGCGGTATTACCGTAAAGGACAACACTTCCAAAACTCTTTCCAAAAATATACTGATAATTATATTCCTCTTTGTGTTCCTCAAGGTAGGTAGTAATGTATTCAAGAATCTGCCTGTTCATCACCTGGTCCTCTTCAAGAAGATCTGACTGTAGTTTGTCGCGCAGGCTGACCAGTTCCTGCTGCTGCTGGTAAAGCGATTGCTCTATCTCAGCTGCTGTAGCTCTTGTTACGAGTCCTTTGTTTACTTTATCCTGATAATCTTTTACGCCCTTTTCATACTGACTTCCTTTTGAATTCAGTTCAGCCTCTGCTTTTTTCTGTTTTCCGAGGAGTTCTTCTTTCCTGTCGGAATACATTTTGAATTTGAATACAACAGTATCGATATTCACATAAGCAAGGCCATTTGCGCTAATGCTGGCTGGGGCGTTAGCTGGTGTATTTTTCTTAGCATTTTTATTCCCTGAGAACTGAAGGAAAAACAGAGCAGCAACAGCCAGGAATAAAACAGCAAACAAAGCGGCAGATAATTTCTTCATTGTAAAAAAGTAAAAAGTATGATAATTTAGTATTTGTCAGGCGCAAATATAAAAAATTTAATGATTTAGCCCACCGTTGAAGCGCAATTTTAAAATCCGGCAAAGATTGGGATCTTTTATAATTAAAATTCAGGGCATGGTATAGCGCGGATACGAGTGCGTTGACCTATTGTAAACGAATTAAATTCGTAAACCAGCGAAATTTCATGCGAACCTGAAGTTGAGGTAATAAGATTTGAAATTGTGAAATCGTAACTATAACCGATATGAAGCTGCTTTGTCTTAATTCCAATAAGACCTATGACTGCATCCCCGGGCTGGGATGTGACAAATGGAATACCTCTGTACCAAACACCGAAAATCAATGGGTCCCTGTAGTAATATAATCCAATATCTGTCTGATAGAAATTAGCCTGCCGCTGGAAATTCATTGCAACTGATAATACTTCGTGATAAGTTTGCTTTAGCCTGGTCTTCCGCATGATTTGAACACCTCCAAAAATGTTAAGTTTTACGGGTAAAACAGATTCATTGCCATAAAAACTTTGCTTGGGATTTAACAGATGATCGAGAGTAAAGCCTCCCCAAATCCTGTCATTATATGCCAGAGCTGAAGTGGCAAAGTCAACATCAGCAACTTCACTGAAAGGAGGCGGGTAAACTGACGGCACCGTACCACTACCCGTCATCTGACTGGCAAAGACCAGTTTGTAAATATCCAGACCAAGGTAGGTGAATTTAAAATTGACACCCGGACGAATATGCCAGTCTTCGTTTATTCTGAAATCATAAGAATAAAGCAATCCGATATTTGTTGTGCTCAGTTCACCTGATCCGGCCACATCATAAGTTGCAAGGACTCCGATACCGGAGTTGAAATTAACAAGCGCTTTGTCAAATGATATACTGTAGGTGTGGAATACTCCGGGAATTGCGGGCCATTGATTTCTGTAATTAAGTGCAAACCTGTATTCCTCGGTTGCTCCGGCAAATGAAGGTGCAAGGTAAAGCGGATTAGCATAGAACTGTGAGAAAGTAGGATCCTGGCCAAAACTATCAATGAAAATGATGCAAGATAGTAATATTGAATATTTTAACTTCTTTAGCAAATTCGATCCAGTTAGGTTAAATGTCGAAAATAATGCTGTCTCTTTTATCACAACTGGTATATAAACGCAATTTTTATGAAAAAGTGATATCATTATTGAACAATTTTTCCCGCAGACCTATATAAAAATGGTATTTTGCTTATGGAATAACCCTTAAAAAGATGGAAATATTATGTATTAAATCATTTTTACCGGGTGACAAAGGTCATTTAAATAGATTATTTAATAAGCTTTATTTGCAGCTCAGAATTCAAACTAATATTTGATATTATCTTCAATTTTTATTGTATTACTTATAAACTAAAGTTAAGATGTTCAACAAATTCATTGCAGCAATACTGCCATACTTTCCAAAGAAATTTATATGGATATTTTCAAAATCTTACATTTCGGGTGAGACCATTGAAGATGCGATGAGGGTCTCGAAGGAGCTAAACAGTAAAAATACTGAAGTAACTTTGGATGTCCTGGGGGAATTCATTAAATCATTGGAAGAAGCTGATGAAAATAAGATGGAGTACCTCAACCTTATCGATGTGACTTTTAAGTCGGGTATTCAGGGTAACTTTTCTGTAAAACCTACATTTTTTGGTCTCCTTATCGACAAGGAGATATGCTTTCGTCATATCAGGGAAATAGTAGCAAAAGCTGCTTCATATAATGGTTTCATAAGGATTGATATGGAAGATTCTCCATGTACCGACATGGAGATCGAGTTATTTCGCAGACTTAGAATCGAATTTCCGGGGAACGTGGGCCTTGTCCTGCAGGCATATCTTAAAAGAACATTAAATGATATCAAGGGATTATCAGATCTCAACAGCGTGAAACATCCCTTAAACTTCAGGTTGTGTAAAGGTATTTATATCGAATCTGAAAAAATTGCCTTTAAGAAATATGAGGAAATAAACCAACATTACCTGGAAGACCTTGAGTACATGTTCAGCAACAAGATCTATGCCGGCATTGCAACCCATGATAAACTTCTTGTTGACGGAGCTTACAGACTGATAGAAAAATATAATGTACCAAAGAATATGTACGAATTCCAGATGCTTTACGGAGTTACACCAAAACTGCGTGAAAGCATTGTTAATGAAGGACATAGAATGAGAGTTTATGTTCCATTTGGTAAAAAATGGTTCGGATATTCAACAAGACGCCTGAAAGAGAATCCTAAAATGGCAAGTCATATTATCAAAGCTATTTTCTATAAGGGATAATAACGACGTACGATCCACGACACAGGACACACGACGCAGGACGCACGACAAAAGACGAACAACGGGCAATTGGAGCAATACCAATATGTTGCAATTCCCGGGTGTCCTGTGCCCTGGGTCTTGCGATTATTTTATTTCTTTATCTGTACACTCTCCAGATATTTCTTTTGAATCTGATCGAGTTCCTGCCTTGTGAGGTTCGATTTCATCGGCGGTTCAGGGACCGGAAATCCATGAATAAGGAGGTAAGCAGCAGGAATGAGCAATAAAGGATTTAAAGAGACCATCTGGTCGGAGGGGATTCCGCCTTTATCAATTGCCCTGATAAATTGTCTGTTCTGCAATACTGAATAGTGGGTTGATGGATCGTCAAGCTTGCCAATGGCAACTCTCCCCTGGTAAGCGGAGACTGCCATATTATATTTTGCATTTTCCATTTCTGTACTTTTCGTTGGAGGTGTATTTAAAATATCGGATCGCAGATTCACAAGCCTTGGCATAATAATTACTTCACCGATGGAAAGAGTATCAGTTCTCAAATAAACACCTGCCATAAATTCGTTGCCTGTAAGTGAATCGCTTACAACGATGTGTGCATTCTGGTAACCGAGAAGGCTGAAAACTAAAGTATCATTTCTGTTTACTCTCAAAGCAAACGTCCCTTTTTCATCACTTACCGAAGAAAAAATCCTGTTAACTCTAATCTGAGAATTAGGAAGAGGAGCAAGAGTAGTGGCATCTCTGACGACACCGCTGAATAAAATTTTGCCGCCTTGAGGGTTCCCGTCCTGGCTGAATCCGTTGGAACTGAAAATTAGGATCATTGACAATATGAATCCTGCCGTTTTCATCCTGTTAACAAAGTTATACCTTTATTATCAATTCATCAAGCGGTCTTTTTGGGACATGGTGATTATTCTTTTTATCTCTCCAGTATTTTACATCATTATCTTTTATCTTGTCAATCAGAATTGTCTCAGCTGGTTTACCAAGAGCCAGGATCAGAAGTATATCAAACTTTTCAGGTATCTTGAGATCATTCCTTAATGCTTCACGTTTGATTGACGCTATCATGCAACCTCCAAGTCCGGCTTCGGTCGCACCCAGCATTATGCTCTGCGCTGCAATTCCGTTATCGACACTGAATGATTCAGTAATGGATTTATCGCCTAGTATAATTATATATGCCGATGGTCTCTCGCCCCTGGCCGGGCCATCCCATTCTTTAAGATACGCCGCCCATGCAATATAGGGAAAAATCCTGTCGCAAGACTCCGATGTATTATAAAGAAGGTATTTCAAAGGCTGCCTGTTGGCAGCTGAAGCCGACATTCTGGCAAGATCGATAAGTTCTTCAAGTGTTTTAATATCAATATGATGTGACTCTTCAAACCTCCTATACGATCGTGTTTTGTACACCAGCTCTTTAAGGTTCATTTCTTTGTTTTATAGATTATAGTTTACTTTTTTACATTATCTTCCAGATAGAGTCCGCTACGTGAGAGCAGGTGATCAAGATTTGCCACCCCATAAACAACCACAGCAGTTACAACAGAAGTGTGTTCCTGGTATTCCGGAATACTTTTGGTATAGAGATCATTTTCCGTATGCCAGATCTCCATATAATTAAAGTTATAACCCTTTACATCAGGTGCATCAAACGAGAGAGTCGGGACCCCGTTTAAAGCAAAGTGTGCATGATCTGATCCGCCTGCGGTTGTGGGTCTGGGGCGTGGAGGATTTGTGTTTTTGGTAAGCTTAAAAGGGAATTCTGGGTTTATCCCATTCAATGGTTCGCATATTTTTTCAAAATCATCGTACATTGCTTCAGGCACACTTAGTCCGGAAGCGACTGTCGGCCCTCCGTCGCGGTTAAAATAGTTTGAGATCTTTGGTAATTTATCCTTATTGGCTTCGACCCAATGCTTTGATCCGAGCAGTCCGAATTCCTCCCCGGCCCAAAGACAGACAAGGATGGTACGCTTTGGTTTACCACCTGCAGCCATGATCAGGCGTGCTGCTTCCATTGCCGGAGTAGCTCCTGATCCGTCATCAACGCCTCCCGTTCCAACATCAAAGGCATCCAGATGGCCTCCCATCATCACATATTCATCAGGATAGCGGGAGCCTTTTATTACCCCTATTACGTTATAATATTTGACCGGGCCAGGTTTGAAATGGTTTCGAATGTCGAATTCCAGAAGAAAATAGCGATGTTCTTTTACCATTTTTTCAATGATCGCATATTGTTTTTCGTCGAGTTTTATATCGCAAACAGTTGGAAGAGAATCAAAAGTCATCTTATCAATATTTTTCCTGTCATAAAGTGCTCTTATCGGGACTTCAGCTGATTGAATCACACCCAGGATCCCTGCATCGCACATCTGACGGTAAAAAAGCGCTGGCTCTTCCTTTAATGGCAGCAATTCTTTCTGAGGCTTGTCGCGATTCATAAAGTTTTCCCTCGTTATGTCGCGGTTAATGGCAGCAATGGAATCATTATGAACAATAATGCCTGCCCGTGCAGAATCAGCTTTGTGGGAAAAATCTATGGGCCATCCGTTATTCTTGCCTCCTATGAGCACCCACGATCCTTTCAAAGCTCCCTTCATCCTATTAAACTCCTCTTTACTTTTTGGTTCGATAAGGACCTGACCTCGTTGTACACCTTGTGTGCCGGAAGTATATGATGGAGTAGCGAAATGAAGTATCATACCATCGTCAGAAAGCATTCGTCCAAACCACGGCCCCCGGTTAAAACCCACAGGAACGGTTCCCGCTTCATCCATTATTACTTCCATGCCCCACTTTCGCAACTCTGAAGCGCACCATAATGCAGCATTTTCATAAGCATCAGATCCCACAAGACGTCCGCCAAAGCGATTTGTAATGACATCAAGATGATGCATGGTGCGATTGTCGGTCCTGCCGAGTTCAATTATCCGGTCGGTAACCTTATTTTGCTGGGCAAAAATATTTAAAGAATATAGCAGGATTATGATAAAGATAAAAGTGTGTTTCTTCATTTAATTGAATTATGAGGTAGCAGAACTAAGATATCATTATTCCCCGGTCACTAATCGGGCAAAAGAATTTATTGTAATACAGATGATTACAAATAACGATTGCTGATGACATCCCAATCGATTATCTCCCAGAACGACTTGATATAATCGGGACGCCTGTTCCTGTAATCAATATAATAAGCATGTTCCCAAACATCGCAGGTTAAAAGAGGCTTAAGCCCTTTTCGCATCGGATTTCCGGCGTTTGGTTCCTGCAGAATTTGTAATGTCTCATCATCTTTTTTAGCCAGCCATGCCCATCCTGAACCGAACAAGGTTGCAGCTGATTTGGTAAAAAGCTCCCTGAATGATTCAAAGGAACCGAAGGATTTGTTTATATCGTCAGCAAGCGGACCGACAGGTAGTTTTCTTCCATTTTTTGAAAAAGATTCAAAATAAAAAGTATGATTCCAAATCTGGGCGGCATTATTAAATATCGCACCTTCAGCTTTCCTGATAATGGATTCGAGATCGGAGTTTTCAAATTCCGTTCCCGGAACCAGACCGTTAAGATTATTAACATAAGTCTGATGATGTTTGCCATAATGAAATTCAAGTGTTTCCTGGCTGATAAACGGGACCAGCGAATCAAGCTTATACGGAAGTTTTGGTAATTCAAATGTCATGGTTTTAAGGTTTTATTATCTATCAGTTTAAATAAATTCTTAATTACTTTTTATCAAAATTAGTCATTTTGAGATTCATTACTGTTTAAATCACATCAGAAAAATATTTTGGGGTACCTCGGGTGTAACGCCTTTTTCATGAGCAATTTTAAAAAGTTCTGTCAATGCTTTTCTTCCTTCTGAACCGAGCTGCACAGTAAAATCATTTACATAGAGCCTGATATGGCTGTTCACCACTGAACTGTCCATTTCTCTGGCATTTGCAGCAACAAAATCATAGGAAGCCAGGGAATTCTCCTCGGCGTACTCGATACTCCTGCGGAGAACCCGGTTAAATCTGAATGAAATTTCTTCAGGTATCCGCCTGTGAATAACAATGGAACCGAGCGGAACAGGAAGTCCGGTAAGTTTTTCCCAGAATTCGCCCAGATCAGCTATTTTATGAAGTCCTTTCTTCTGGTATGTAAATCTTGTTTCGTGAATTAAAAGGCCGGCATCAGCTTCGCCCCTTAAAAGGACATTTTCAATATCCGAAAAGAGATATTCCCGTTTATTGACAGCCTCGGGCCATGAAATGCTGAAAAGAAGGTTTGCAGTTGTATATCTGCCGGGGATCGCAATCAGGGCTTTATTCAGATTTGCAGGATCCAATACCTGCCTGCTTATAAGAAGTGGGCCGTTCCCAAATCCAAGTGCACTTCCCGAATCCAGTATTATATAATCCTGCGCTGCGTAAGCATAAGCATGGCAGCTTATCTTGGTTATATCGACTTCTGAAGCAAATGCTTTTCTGTTGAGTTCCTCGACATCGGCAAGAAAGTAATCAAACTCCAGTCCTTCAGTATCGATCCTGCCATTCACCAATGCATCAAAAATGAATGTATCATTCGGGCATGGCGAAAAACCTAGTGTCAATTTCATCTTTCAATCAAACGATAATAATACTTCCTTTAGTTTATTCTGCAAATTATTAAGAGCAAGCCGTATATCCCATTTTTCCTTATTGCGGGGTTCAACCATGTTTGAGACAGACCTGAGTGCAAGGAATGGTATATTTTCCCCGCTGCAAATATAGAAAAAAGTTGCCCCTTCCATTGTCTCTATATCCGGATCATATTTCCTCATCATCCGTTCAATGATCAAAGGCGAACCGCTTGAAGTATTGACAGTTATGGCTTTTACCGGTTTCAGGAGCTGCAGAGCTTTCTTTACATACATATTTTCAGCAATAATCTTCCCTCCCCTGAAAGGAAATTTATCCGGATCCTGAAGTCCTGCATCAAAGAGCGTCAGGAATTCTTTACCTGTATCAACACCCGCATCGGCAAAACAATCTGACACCGGTACAACAACTTCACCTGGCGGAAGATTATCCCTGAAACTGCCTGCTATTCCGATATTAACTGCCAGATCAGGCTTAAAGCCTGATGAAAACCTTTTAGTCAAGGCCCAGGCCGTAGCTATCGAACCGACACCTGTTACGAGGGTACTGATTTCATGCCTGCCGAATAAAATACCTTCAGGATTGCTTTTTACACCTGGTATCAGTTGCAGGACATCTGATTCAGCCTCAGTAGCTGCCACGACAAGGATTTTTAAAGGCATGAGCGTCAGAATGTATCTGTTAAATTATTAACAGTATAAATATATTGTTTTAAGATTGAAAAAGATCAACTTAAATGGTTAATATTGCATCGTTATCGACTTGTTTTTATGATCTACATTACACGCAGAGAAAGATTTAGTGCTGCTCACAGGATGTTCAGGGAAGATTGGACAGATGATGAGAACCAGAGGGTTTTCGGGAAATGTTCAAATCCAAACTGGCATGGACACGACTATGTTCTTCATGTAACCGTTAAAGGAGAAATATCCGGAGAAATTGGTTATTTTATGAATATTAATACACTTAAAGAGATAATCAAAGAGAAGATCATTGATAAAGTCGATCATAAAAATCTGAACCTTGAGGTCAGTTTTATGCGTGGGAGGATAGCCACCAGTGAGAATCTGGCGGTTTCAATCTGGAATGAACTGAAACCGGCTATTGAGAAAGAGGGTGCTGTTCTGCATTGCGTAAAGATTGGCGAAACTGAGAATAACATTATTGAATATTATGGCTAAGAAATTAGAATCTGTAAACAGCGGTGCCGGAGTTTCCCCGAACGGTTATAACAAAATTGAATCATGGGATGCTGAAAACATAAAGGAATTGTCATCCATTTATTACAGGGTACTTAAGCTTCTTGGTGAAGATCCTGACCGTGAAGGTCTGAAAGGAACTCCTGTAAGGGTTGCAAAAGCTCTTCATTTCATGACAATGGGGTATGATCAGAACCCTTGTGAAATAATAAACTCAGCCAAATTCAGGGAAGAATACAAGCAGATGGTTATTGTTAAGGACATTGATCTCTACTCTATGTGTGAACACCATATGCTTCCTTTTTATGGGAGAGCTCATGTTGCCTATATACCTAATGGATACATTACCGGGCTGAGCAAAATCGCCAGGGTTGTTGAAGCATTTTCAAGACGGCTGCAGGTGCAGGAGCGGCTTACCACGCAGATAAGAAACTGTATTCAGGACTGTCTCGAACCAATGGGGGTGGCTGTTGTAATCGAAGCCCAGCACATGTGCATGCAGATCAGGGGAATACAGAAACAGAACTCTGTTACAACAACTTCGGCCTTTACCGGAATCTTTCTTGAACACCTCAATACACGAGAAGAATTTGTTCATCTTATCGGTTCAAAACTTCATTAAATTCATTTATGAAAGCATATGTTTTCCCCGGGCAGGGAGCTCAGTTTGCCGGTATGGGGAAAGATCTTTATGAAAGATCCCCTGTGGCTAAAGATTTGTTTGAAAAAGCCAATACTTTGCTCGGCTTCAGAATTACCAGTCTTATGTTTGACGGATCAGATGAAGATTTGAAGCAGACAAAAGTTACACAGCCGGCAATATTTCTCCATTCGACAATTCTTGCAGCAGTAACGGAAGGTTCGTTCCATCCCGAAATGGTTGCCGGGCATTCTCTTGGTGAATTTTCAGCACTTGTAGCAAACAAAACGCTCACTTTTGAAGACGGACTGATACTCGTTTCGAAAAGAGCGCTGGCCATGCAGAAAGCATGTGAAATATCTCCATCTGCCATGGCTGCGATTATCGGGCTTGATGACAAAATTGTTGAAGATGTCTGCGCTTCCATCGAGGAAACAGTCGTTCCGGCGAATTATAACAGTCCCGGGCAGATAGTTATTTCGGGTTCTGAAAAAGGAATAGAAAAGGCAATTGAAATTCTTAAAGGAAAAGGAGCAAAAATGGCTGTTAAACTTGCCGTTGGTGGTGCGTTTCATTCACCTTTTATGGAATCAGCAAGAATTGAGCTTGAAGATGCCATCAGGAATACAAATTTCAACAGGCCGATCTGTCCTGTTTATCAGAATGTTAATGCAAGCCCGTCAGTTATTCCCGAAGAAATCAGAACAAACCTTGTTTCTCAGCTGACTTCCCCGGTAAGATGGACCCAGACGATCAGGAATATGATATCTGACGGTGCGGAATCCTTTACCGAAGTAGGCCCTGGAAAAGTTTTGCAGGGTCTGATAAAAAAGATAAACAGGGATTCCCTGACATCTGCGGCAGAATTCTGACAGAATTTACTGTTAATTAATTAACAATACTTTGTGTATTGTGTGTTAGATATGTTGAGCCTTTGTGCCGTTGAGCCTTTGTGTCGTTGAGCCTTTATTTAAATTTCAGCTTCACATTCTGAATTACTGATTCATTAAGTGACAGGGCAACCGGACATGTTTTGACACAGCATTCCAGTATTTTTTTCTGTTTTTCCGTATAGTCATTCATTGTCAGATCCAAATCGATTCTGATCTCTCCTATCTTTCGGGGTTTGTCTGTCATAATTTTTGTAATTGTGCAGGTGCTGCCATCGATCGAAAATGAATGTTCCCGGGCGGCAATTCCCATTATTGTATATATGCAGCTTCCAAGAGCACTCGCTACAAGATCGGTAGGAGAAAAATTCTCTCCTTTGCCTTTATTGTCTATGGGTGCATCTGTGGTGATCATACTTCCGGACCTAAGGTGAGTTATCTCTGTCCGTAAATTCCCCTTATAAACAGTGGTTGCTGTTTCCATGGATCTTTATTATTTATTAAAAATTCTAATCAGTTTTAACCGGTTTCAGTATCACTCCTTTGTGGCTTTTCCCGTCAACCATTATCTCAAGAGGTTTATCAAACTTTATATGCCTGATGTGCTCATCTTCATATGTGACGTTAAGATTGTTCAGGAATTCTACATCATAGAATCCTTCTTTGATAAAGGGGTTAACCGTAAAATAACCAATGCGGAACGATGTAAGGTTCTGAAAGAAATGAGTCCCCTGACTGGGATCGATCCTGTAATTTTTCAGACCTGATTCAATTATTATTCTGGCGCCTGATATCTGAGGCCATCTGACAGGAATGCCAAGCCACGGATCGGTCGATCCCCAGCGGCCAGGGCCAATAAGCACATAGCCTGAACCCTGTTTGACAAATTCATTATTTATCCGTTCAATGTTGCCGGCGATTTCTTTGTTTTTTGCCGGGTTGAACGATTCCGGCTTCACATAAACAAGATCGCACACACCTTTGAACGTTCCGTTTCCAAGGGCAGATTCTGAATAAATAATTGTCTCCTCAGGCTTAATATTTGCCAGATTGATCAGGGATGTCTCATCAGAATGAACAATCGGCCTTATTTGGAGAAAGTTAAATATTTTAGGAGTGCCTGGAGGTGTCTCAAGGTTTGCGGCAAATTCTATCTCAATAGGATTGTTCATTTCTTTCTGTCCGAGATCGAGCAGGGTACTTAATATTTCTGCAAGCGGAAAGAGTCTGTTTTGAAGCACATTGGCAAATGTAAT
>Ga0208980_10001106_pt1 | contig 16131 bp, 14 predicted proteins | sample WetSurMetagenome_3_FD_187993 | JGI IMG/M metagenome (GOLD analysis project Ga0208980, IMG submission 187993) | Wetland microbial communities from Twitchell Island in the Sacramento Delta, sample from surface sediment Aug2011 Site A1 Bulk (version 2) | ecosystem: Environmental > Aquatic > Marine... | reverse complement strand
CATTCCGTCGGATTTGCGCGCCTTGCATCTGAAGCTTTTTACTGTGCCGTCTGATTTTCGACTTTTTACGACTTCATCAATTCTGGGTAAATAAAACCTAATACCAGTGGCAATCTATCCAGATTTTTAAAAATTGAGAGATCAATCATGGGGAGATACCAATGAAGATCGGAATAATGAACAATCCGCGGATTCCAATTATTGATGAAATCAAAGCGATTGGTAAGGCAGGCTATGATTTTGTTGACCTAACCATAGAAGCCCCGCACGCTCAACATCTCGAGGTCACGGCAACAAAACAAATATTAAAGGATTATGATCTTTCAGTGGTCGGGCATACCGACCCCATTATTCCTTATGCCTATCCTATTAAGTCAATTCGGGAGGCATGCCTTGGGGAGTTTAAGCGGTGCGCTGAAATATTTGCTCAATTGGATGCTAAAATTATGAACATCCATCCCTGTTATTCCTGTCCGATTACCATGAAAAAGAGTTTAGTTGAGTTGAATATTGAGGCATTATCTCCTATTTTAGAGACAGTTCAGTCTTTCGGCTTAACCTTGATGGTAGAAAATTTTACCGCGCCTTTTGACTCTATTGTCACTTTTAAAAGGATACTGAAGGAACTCCCGGGTCTTAAAGTTCACCTCGATTTTGGTCATGGAAATATCGGAGAAGAAAACGGCATACTATTCTGTCAAAAATTTCCAAAAGAAATTGCTCATGTCCATTTTTCTGACAATCGCGGGTCGGATGATCACCATATGCCCCTGGGAGTAGGAAGTATTGATTGGAAGGAAGCTATCAAAGCTCTGAAATCCATAGACTATGAAGAGGGAATCACCTTAGAAGTATTTTCTCATGACCCCTCGGTTCGGTTTAAATATTTAGAAATTAGTCGAAATTTGGTTAACTCCCTTTGGGAGGCCGTATAAAATTACTGAGAATTTTTTGACGTTATATCTGGCGAATGGCATTCTGGGCATAGAGACGATAAAACCCCACGGGACACTGGGGGGAACAGAACATGTGATAAAGAAAATTTCAGAGCGCTGGCAAAAAGGCGGTTGAGTGGAATAATTTTGATTATGAAAACTTTAAGGTTAAACTAAAAGAAAAAAACAGAGGCCTTTATCTTTTGACGCATTGATCCAGCTCTGATGCCCGGAAAATTTATTTTTAAGGAAAAAATGGCCAAAACCATCCGGCAAAGCATTGTAGAAATGTTAAGACAAGAGGCATTATCCACCCTTGAGTTATCTGTAAAATTGGGCATCAAAGAGAAAGAGCTTGCTTATCACTTGGAGCATATAAGAAGTTCGATTAAACCAAAAAAATTTCTGATAAAACCATCTTATTGTAAAAACTGCGGATTCAGGTTCGCAAAGAGAGACCGCCTTACTCCGCCTTCCCGGTGTCCCCGATGCAAGGGTGAATATATTGAAAATCCTCGTTTTTCCATTGTTTAATAAAGGTAAAAATGAGAAAGAAAAAAGTCTTGGTTGCTATGAGTGGGGGAGTAGATAGCAGTGTAGCGGCATTCTTGCTTAAGGCTGAGGGATTCGAAGTTGTTGGTGCAACTTTAAATTTAACGAACCACACCTCTCCTGAAGGAATCAATTTTGCTCAAGAAGTAGCCAAAAAATTGGATGTTCCCCATTTTGTATTAGACCTCACAAAGGAATTTGAACATGAAATAGTGGATTTTTTCTGTCAAGAATACCTTTCAGGCCGAACGCCCAACCCTTGTATTGTGTGTAATCAGAAAATTAAATTTGGTTCCCTTTTAACCCGCGCGCGGGAGTTGGGAGCAGATTTATTAGCCACCGGACATTATGCAAGGATGGTTCACGATGATACCAGAGGTCGTTTTTTATTGAAAAAAGGCAAAGACTCAAGGAAGGATCAGTCTTATTTCCTCTTTGCGTTGAGCCAGGAACAATTGGGGTCAGTGATTTTCCCCCTGGGGGAAATGACTAAAACCGAAGTTAGGGAAAAAGCAAAAGAAATTGGTCTTCAAGTGTCCGATAAACCGGAGAGTCAGGAAGTTTGTTTTATTCCCGATAATAACTACAAAAATTTTATTAAGAGCCGTTTCCCAAGTTTAAATGAAAAAGGGCCAATTGTTTCAACCGACGGAAAAATTTTGGGAGAGCATCAGGGGATTTTTTCTTTAACAGTTGGACAAAGAAAGGGACTAAAAATTGCGAAGGGATTTCCGCTTTATGTGGTTTCTCTGGATAAAACAACCAATACCGCAGTAGTAGGAAGCAAGGAAGAGACTTTTCGCAAAGAACTAACGGTGTCCCGGACAAATTGGGTTTCATTAAAATCACTGGATAAACCCGTGGAGGTTAAGGTTCGGGTCAGGCATCAACACCAAGAAAGCCCAGCGCGAATAATTCCCCTATCTGAAGGAAGGGTTGGAGTAGCATTTTTTAAACCCCAAATGGCCATAACTCCCGGTCAAGCAGCGGTTTTTTATGATGAAGATACGGTAGTGGGGGGAGGGTGGATAGAATAGAAAATAAAAAGGCCGGGAAGAGGGCCCGGCCTAAGAAAGGAGGAGATAGGATTAGTATTTAATAATATAGACCAGAATCTTAAAATTTAGTTCTGAAAAAATTAATTTACCCATAAAATGAAAATCATAATAAAACCGAGTAGAGAGAAATAAAAAAAGCCGCCTTTGGTGTAAAAAAATTTTACCCATATTTTTTCTTGACATAAAAATTTCCATCATTAATATAAAAAGACTTTCTTTTTCAAATAAAGTTAATTTTTTGGCCTACTTGGCTTTTTTGGTTCCATCCTATCAGGGAAAATGCACTTAAATATTCCAAGGATTGCTATTGGTGCTCTTCGGGGAGGCTCAGGCAAAACTATTGCGAGCATAGCAATTATCTGTGGTTGGCGAAAGAAGGGTTTTTCCCTTACTGCCTTCAAGAAAGGGCCTGACTTTATTGATTCAGCCTGGTTAAAGGAGGCCTCCGGGCAACCTTGTTACAACCTCGATACGTTTTTAATGGCTGAAAAAACAGTGGTGCAATCTTTTATCCAGCGCACCCACGGAAAAACTGGCGCGGTCATCGAGGGAAACCGCGGGCTATATGATGGGGTGGATGAAAAAGGAAGTCATAGTACTGCCAGTCTTGCTAAGCTACTAAAGATACCTTTGATTTTAGTAATTGATTGTACAAAGGCGACCCGAACGATAGCAGCATTGGTGCTGGGGTGCCAAAAAATGGATCCTCAGTTGAAAATTAAGGGGGTAATCCTTAACCAAATTGCAGGGAATCGGCACGCAAGCATTATTCGTTCTTCAATCGAACAGAACTGCCGGATTCCGGTATTAGGGGAGATACCAAAATTAAAAGATCTCCCTTTCCCGGAAAGGCATTTGGGCTTAGTTCCACCTCCAGAACATCATAAAAGAGCAGAGGCCCTTAAATTTTGTACCGAAATTGGAGAAAAATACCTTGACCTTGATTGTCTATGGGAGGTAGCCTCAAAAGCACCTCATTTAAAAATTTCTCACTATAAGGAAAAGACTTGTAAAAAAAAGCCTACCTTCTTAGTGCGGATAGGAATTATTAAGGATTCAGCTTTCCAATTCTACTATCCGGAGAACCTGGAGGAGTTGGAAAGAAAGGGGGGAGAAATTGTAGAGATAAACGCTCTTCGAGACAAAGCACTTTCTTCAGTAGATGGTCTTTATATCGGAGGTGGATTTCCCGAAACGAATATTGAAGAATTAGCGGCAAATACAAACTTCCGTCGCTCATTGCAACAGGCGGTTGAAGATGGCTTGCCCGTCTATGCCGAATGTGGCGGAGCAATGTATCTCGGAAAAAGCGTACACGTACAAAACAAGTTTTTTCCCATGACCGGCATTTTTCCGGTTGTTTTTAATGTTGATAAAAAACCATGGGGACATGGGTATACAATTCTCAAATCTGATGCTCCTAACCCTTTTTTTAGATCCGGCAGTGTTATCCGGGGCCATGAGTTTCACTATTCAAAGGTTGAGGAGTGGAAGGAAGACCAAATAAGGTTGGCTTTTAAAGTTAAACGAGGTTTTGGTTTTAACGGGAAAAGAGATGGCCTTTGCTATAAAAATGTTCTCTCTACGTATACGCATATTCATGCCTTGGGAGAAAGAAGGTGGGCGAGCGCTCTGGTAAGAAAAGCTGAAGCCTATAAAAACAATTAGACACAAACCGTTTATTACGTTAGTTTTATTGTGCTTTATGTAAGGCTTTAACAGCCCAAAACAATTTTTAACCCTTTATTTTAGAAGGAGATAAAAAAAATGGCAAAGATTACGTTAGGCGGGAAAGAAGTCGAAGTTGATGAGGATGGTTTTATCCAGGAACCTGACCTTTGGGATCAAAATGTCGCTATAGATTTAGCAAAGACTGAAGGTGTCCAGGAGTTGAGTGAAAAACACTGGAAGCTGGTAAATTATATCCGAGACTATTATCAGAAGTTTGGAATCGCACCGATGGTAAGAAAGCTCTGCAAGGAGTGCGACTTAAAGTTGAAAGAAATCTACGAAATGTTTCCCTCAGGCCCTGCCAAAGGTGCTTGTAAAGTTGCAGGTCTTCCCAAGCCTACCGGCTGCGTTTAGTGTTCGACTTGATATAGGGAATTTTAGAAAGGAGTATAATTATGTTCCAGGTTACTGTTGATCATGATAAATGCGATGGTGATAGTGCATGCGTCGATATTTGCCCCAGTGATGTTTTTGTCATAAAAGACGGCAAGTCCCACCCCGAAAATATGGATGACTGCGTTGGCTGTGAGAGTTGTGTAGAAGAATGTGCGCAGGGTGCTATTACGGTTGAAGAAACTTAATTTTCTAAGTTTTTTTAACCATGGTAAAACTCCGTCGCAAAGGCAAGAGCTCTCAAATCAAATTTCCCCCTCGTGCCCAAAAGAAAAAGGGCAAGGTTTTTTTGGTGGGTGCTGGGCCGGGGGATGTTGGTTTGGTTACACTCCGGGCCAAGGAATGCATCGCTCGGGCGGACGTTATTGTTCATGACTCTTTGGTTAATCCGATAATTTTTGGTTGGGCTCGAGAGGATGCTGAGATAATCAATATGGGAAAGAAGGGCTGGGGGGCACACGTTCCCCAAGAAACGATCACCACTGCTTTAATCAAGCACGCTCTTCAAGGAAAGACCGTTGTTCGACTAAAAGGTGGTGATCCTTTTATTTTTGGCCGGGGAGGAGAAGAGGCCCAAAAATTAGCCGACCAAGGCATCCCTTTTGATGTCGTTCCTGGGGTTACTTCGGCGGTTGGGGTTTCGGCGTATAGCGGAATCCCGCTCACCCATCGGGACTTTGTATCCCACGTCACTTTTTTTACGGGGCACCCAGATTCCCGAATCACGTGGGAGAACATTACTCCTGATGCAGGGACTCTGGTTATTTATATGGGGTTGGCTAATCTGCTTTATATTACCGAAAAGCTTATCCAGGGGGGGTGGTCACCAGACACCCTTGTTGCCTTAATTAGCCGAGGATCTCTCGGAGATCAGGATGTTTTGACTGCTCCCCTTAAACGGATAGCTAAGGAAGCGAAAAAGAGGAAGATAAGAACTCCGGTTTTAGCAATTATCGGTAAGGTGGTTAAGCTTCGGGAGAAGATAAAATGGTTTGAGAACAAACCTCTTTTTGGACTTCGCATCCTGGTGACTGGCTCGAAGCAACAAGCTTTTGAGCTGGCAAAAAGCTTAGAAGAGTTGGGAGCGGCATCTATCATGCTTCCTACTATCCGGGTTGCTTATCCTGATTCCTGGGAAGATTTGGATTCAGCCCTCGATCGTCTTCATGATTATCACTGCATAATTTTCCCCAGCATAAACAGTGTAAAGTATTTTTTTCATCGGTTTGCCGAAAGAGATAAGGACATCCGGGAACTTTCTAATATTGTCTTGGGTGCGATCGGAGAAAATACTATTAATGAGTTTGCCAAACGGATGCTTAAAGTTGACCTTCCTTCACCTCAGGCGGGGATGGAAGATTTTTTTGCGATGATCAAAGCGAAGGGGTTAAAAGGAAAGAAGATACTGATCCCAGGCTGCAAAGAATCGAGAGGGCAGATGGCTGAATTCTTTCAGGAGATGGGGAATAAGGTGGTCACGGTTGATGCTTACAAAATCACAGATGAGAAAATCAACGCTCAAGAACTTAGAAAGGCCCTGGTTTCTCCCGGCATTGATCTTATAATCTTTACCTCTCCTGCCTCGGTAAGAAATTTTCGCACCTTAACGCAAGGAGCGCTGTGGGAGAAGACCGTAAGCAAGTTAAAAGTTGCAACCGTTGGTCCCCTTACTGCTAAAGAAGCGGTCTTGTCGGGTTTAAGTCCCGTCATAATTCCTAAGCACTTCACCACATCTTCTTTGATTGCTGAGATCGCGAAAAAACTTGGTCAGGAGAAAGTATTTTTGATGGAAAATGAGCTGTTTCTCGGTCAAGCTAACCTCATTTAGCATCCTCGATATACCCTTTTCCCCAGCCGATCATCCATCTGCCCGCAATCGAAGATCCGCAATCTGCTCCTCTGGTTAGAGCCCAATCTGTTTCAAAAATCAATATAGCGTCAAACACTATTGTCCCTTTGCGATCCACCATTAAAATTTTATTGTACGTTTAAAACATTTATGGCAAATAGCACAACAAATGACTCTCGTCTTCTTAAGTCAATCTCTGTGCAGCTATTTCGACTATTCTTCAGGAGAGCAATCCTATCGGGCAGAATTTTTTGATAACATAAGGTCACCTCTCAGCATACTCCCACGGCTCTTCCCCACCCTGAGGCATCTTTAACTTTACCATTTTCCATAACCACCTTTCCTCTCACCATGGTTAGCACTGGCCATCCCTTCAGTTCCCACCCTTCATACGGAGTATAGTCGCACGAGGAAGGAGAAAGGGCAGCATCAACCTTTTGCGTTTTTTCTAAATCCACGATGATGAGATCGGCATCAGCCCCTGGTTGCAATCCCCCCTTGTGGGGGTAAAGCCCAAATATGGTTGCAGGCTGATAACTGGTGAGCCTCACCACCTGGTTTAGCGTCATCCGGCCCGCATGAACTCCCGCAGTCAAAAGCATGGGCAAAGCAGTGGGCATCTCCTGCCAGCTTAGCTGCATCTTCCACACTGTTCCGTCACCCAGCTTCTCTTTTAAGTGATTGGCGCTGCTGTCAGTGGCAATACAATCGATTTCACTCTTGTGTATTCCTTTCCATAATCTCTGTATGTCCTGCGGCGGTCGGTACGCGGGAGTAGTTAAGGCAAGAATGGGACGGGCAACTCCCGTGCCATCGTGATCAATCATCAGATAGCGCGGACTGGTTTCAAGGTATATCCGATTCCCTCGTTCCCGAAATCCCTTAGCGACGTCTAACACCCCCCCGGCGCCCACATGAACAATGTAGAGGGGGACGCCTACCTTTTCCGCCATCCGGCAGGCGCTATCAGCGTCGATCTCCTCACAGAGCGGGGGGCGGGACCGGCAAAAAGCCCGAAAGTCATTTTCCTGGTCATGCCGCTGCCGGTGTAATTTCAATAGTTCATAATTCTCCGCATGGATAATAACCAGCCCGCCAGCGTCCTTAACTTTCTCCATTCCACGAAAGAGGTAGGATAGGTCAATACCGAAGATCCCCACCTTTTTCATTTCATCACCCTTGTATGCCATAAAAAACTTGAAGCCTCGTAATCCTCGCTCGCGGCATTTGCCGATTTCTTCGAGGTGTTGCTCGGTCATGCAGGCGGCCCAGAAGCACATGTCCACCGTGGCCAACCGCTTAGTAGTCTCGATATAATAGGGAATTCTCTCGAAAACCGATTTTTGCTCCAAGATGACGTGAAAAACCGTGGTTACCCCTCCAGTTGCCGCTGCCTTGGTTTCGCTCGCAACATCGTCCTCATAGGGTAGGAACGCACCAAAATGGGTATGACAGTCCACGATGCCCGGAAGAATATAGTTACCATGAGCGTCAATGACGTTCTGAGCTGTTGACGGAATATCTCCTCGACAAACACACGCAACTTTTTCTCCCTCCACTCCAATGGTAACCCCTTCAATAGTTGTCCATGGGGTCACCAGTTTCCCATTGGTAATGATAGTATCCATAGGTCACCTCAAGTCTTTTTTTCAGGTTTGCAAACAGGTTTTTTCCTCATGAGCACAAAACAAAGTTGCGTTATTTGTGCTCATGAGGCTGCGTCCTGCGCGTCAATGTATAGCGCTGGGTGCTAACGCGGTGCAATATCAGACACTATTTTTTCTACCGCAATATTGTTTCCAAAGTAAAGCGGAGAGAGCGATAGCGATCCATGCGATATTGATGCCGACAGACGGATAGGCGCCATAGAAAAACGAATTGATAATGAGCAAAACGCTCCCTACGACATTAAGTAATTGGTAAATCGTTGAATCTCCGGTAAGCCGCCGCGTTGAAACCAATGCGTATGCTATAAGCAGTAAAGCGACTCCGATCCAACCTCCAACATTTATCATGATAGTATTGTTCACAATTTTTTGCTCCTACGTTCTTTGATGTCTCAAAATGAAACACGCTTCTGGATGCAGTGATCCCGCTTAACGACAAAGGTCAATGATTGCGGGGAATCTTCACCAAGGTTGGCCTGTAAGAAACTTTTTTTATCATAATTATATTATCAGCACATGCACTTATCCCAAAATCTTTTTTTTGAATTTTTTTGCTTGGTTTTGATACGCATTTGAAGCCGCATTTTTGATATGAGGCGATCGCTTGTTTATTCCTTCCCGAGGGGCTTATGACAAAATTGGTGACACCATATATTTGATGTAAATAATCACAAAGGGTATTGAGGGCATCGCCACCAAAACCGAACCCACAGTACTTTGTGGCACGCATCCAGATGTCTAAAACAACGCTGCCCTTCTTTTTATCCAGCGCGTTGTAACGGATAGTGCCAACCTCCTCATTGCCATTGGCAATAATAATATAATCTCTTCTCTTGCCGTCGCCGGAAGAATTAAAAAAATGTGGCTTATAGTCATCGCAGAATTCCTTCCAGGTTGGGATGGAGAGATCGGGATAAAGCGGCAACCCCATCATAAAAGGGGTTACGTCCGATTGAGTTAGCCACAAAAAAATTTTTTTACGATCGGATGTTCGCGCTGATCGCAACTTTACTTTTTTACTCGCTATAATCATAAATTGCGCAATACGGTGAATTGAGCCGGCATATATAGTTGCCTTAAATCAATCTAATATCTTTGTGGCAATCCCCTTTATATGGTTATATTGTTCTTTTAGATAATATTTAATCTTGTTGAAATGTGAATTTTATGTCATAATTTCTATTGCTTGTCAAGTAAATCCCCACCGCGATAAGGCGGGGACTTTGCGATCAAATTTTTTATTACGGATGGTAAAATGAGAACACAAAAGTTTTTAGCTGAAACCGATGAGGATACATTAAAAAGGATAACCGCTGAGATGGAGGATGAATATCACCACATTATTCTCCGGATCTGGGTGGAAGATTCTCAGTATTCCATTGTCAGGATAGAACTCGAAATGCCGCGCCATCCAGAAGAGCATTGTTTAGACTGCATAAAAAACGTAGAGAAGCTCATGGGCCTTTCCCTGCAGCATCCTCAGTTCCGGCGGAGGTTGTTAAAGACGGTCGGAGGAGAGCGAGGGTGCTCCCATGTACTTGAATTGCTGCACGAAGCCCAGGATTATACTCGCTCGATTTTTTGGGATAAACCACCGGATAAAAATGGCCGTTATACAATTTCCACGTTAGACCAAGAAGGGGAGGTGCGTTGTATTGCCTTTCGGAAAAAATAAAAGTTGACGGCTTCGTAAAAAGTCCCGCCTTGCGGCGGGGGATAAAGAACTGAAGCGCGCCATCTGCGGCGTTGCGCTGCATCCTCAGTCATTGCGGCGTACAGGTAAGTACGCCGCATTCCGTCGGATTTGCGCGCCTTGCATCTGTAGCTTTTTACTGTGCCGTTTGGTTTTCGATTTTTTACGGCTATAGTTCCTTGAAAGTCTTGGCCATAACCTCAAGGGTTTTATCGAGGTTTTCCTGAGAGTGGGCTAAAGAGATAAAGTTTGCTTCAAACTGAGAAGGGGCAAGATAGATTCCCCCTTTTAACATTAAATGAAAATAGCGGCTGAATGCCACCGTATCGCTTTTTAGCGCGGTATCATAATCAATCACTTCCTGTGAGGCAAAGAACAGGGTAAACATAGAACCAACCCGGCTGATATGCGTTTTCACGCCAGTTTTTTGAGCGAGTTTTTTAGCCTCTTCCACAAGGTAGGCTGAACTTTTTCCCAGTGTCTCATAGGTTCCGGGTTGGGCAAGAATTTTCAGGGTTTCCAGTCCTGCGGTAACTGCCAAGGGATTTCCCGATAAGGTTCCTGCCTGATAAACTGGACCTAAGGGAGCGAGGTTTTCCATAATTTCCTTTTTTCCTCCAAAAGCTCCTACCGGCAGACCTCCCCCGATAACCTTTCCCAGACAGGTCATATCAGGAATGACTCCGTATAACGACTGGGCTCCTCCCCACGCGACTCGAAATCCGCTCATCACCTCATCAAAAATAAGCACGATACCTGTTTCATGGCAAAGGTCCCGAAGCCCGCGCAAGAGTCCCTCCTGAGGAAGAACCACTCCCATATTGCCGGGGACTGGCTCTACAATAATCGCAGCGATTTTAGACGCTTCAGCCTTTACTGCCTTTCTAACTGCATCCAGGTTATTAAAAGGCAGGGTGATGGTGTTGCGGGCAAAATCATCAGGCACGCCCTTGCTATCCGGGATACCAAGCGTGGTTGCTCCTGAGCCGGCTTTTACTAAAAGGAAATCTCCATGGCCATGGTAACATCCGCTAAACTTGATTATTTTATCCCGCCCGGTATAGCCGCGGGCAAGCCGAATAGCGCTCATCGTCGCCTCAGTGCCGGAGTTTACCATGCGAACCATTTCGATCGAAGGCACAGCCCCAACAATCATCCGGGCAAGCTCGATCTCTGCCTCAGTAGGCGCACCATAGCTTAATCCTTTTGTTAACGCCTTTTGCAAAGCCTCTATTACCTGAGGATGTCGATGACCCACAATCATAGGACCCCAGGAACCTACATAGTCAATGTATTCTTTTCCATCAACATCATAAATTTTTGACCCTAATGCCGAAGTAATAAAAGGGGGAGTTCCTCCCACGGCCTTAAAAGCCCTGACTGGGCTATTAACTCCTCCGGGGATATATTTTTTTGCTTCTTCAAAAAAAAGTTCTGATTTATTACTCACCGTATTGCTTCCTTAGAGCTTTGAAGGTTTTGTTATGATGAGTGAAAACTTTTAATGAGTTTAAAAAGCCGACCCGGAAAAGTCGGCTTTGAGAAGTTTTGGGTTACGTTATTGTTCTAATTGCTGCTCGCTAATAGTAGGCGCAGAAGGAGGAAGTGGTTCTGGTTTTGCTTGAGGATTAGGAGCAGGCGATTCTGTTTTTGTTTTAACATCAGGAGCAGTATCGTGAGCAGATGCCTTTGTGTCAGTTTTGGTGTCAGGGGAAGGAGCAGATACCTTTGGTTCGGTTTTGGTGTTAGGAGCAGGAGGCGATAGTTCTTTTGCAGGCTCGGGTTTTGTTTCTTTTTCCTTTTCAATGACTTTCTTTTGGGGAGGTGTTTTTCCTTCCCAGGTAATTACTTCGCCGCTTACTTCGGAAACCGTTTTTGAGCCAGGAATTAAACCAGTTTTCTCGCCATAGGTAATATTGGTTATACCTTTAGCCTGAGAGCCAAAACGGCGGAATGCCTCAAACTGGAGGGCTTCTCTGGCTTCTTGTTTATTAAATCCAGCTTGAGAAACATCCTTCACAATGATTTTTTCTAAAACTTTATACTCGGTATTCTTTAAATACTCAGGAGCAAGAATGACGATGTTTTTTGCCGTAGAAATGGCAGTTTTGTCTTTGGGCGCCGTTGTCTCCACGGTCTCTGATTCTACGCCAACTTCTGGCGTTTCTCCAGAAACTTCCTCAGGAATCATTGGCTCTTCGATTGAAGTAGGTTCTTTTTTGGTCGTTTCCTTGGGTTTCTCAGCCGCCTTAGGAGCGGTTAGGGGTGGCGGAGGAACTATTTTTTTAGGACGAGGTACCTTCTCTTCTTCTTTGGGTGTTCGTTTAATAACGATGGGTGATCTAAATTGAAGGGAGCACCCAAGCAAAAAAATAAGGAATAATAAAACAATGAGCTTTAGCGATTTCATCTTTATGTGCGCCTTAATGGGTTTTTGGTTTATAGATGAAGTTTAACCGAATTAGTTCACGTAGTATGGGATAAAATCGCACGATTGTCAATAAAGAGAATGGTTTTCGAATATCTTTTAAACTCGCCTCCGAATTTTCTAAGGTTTGGTTTTCATTTTCTTTTTGTTTGTATTTCCAATAGGTTTGTGATACTTAAAAATAAATTGAGATTATTTTCCCTACGATATTTATCTTAGTATAAAAAATGGCAATAACCATTGAGACAAGGAAGATAAGATGCGCTACGTAGCAATACTCTTTATGGTAATTTTTTTAGGAGGGTGTGTTCCTTATTCAGATAATCCTCTTACTGACCCGAATAGTGAAAAAATAGATGCGGCAATATTGGGAACCTGGTTTTGGAACGAAGAAAGTGACTCGGGTTTTGTCCATATAGGCCTGAATAAAGAGTCGAAGCTGCTTCAGGTAATTATGATCGAACATGACAAGGATGGCACCATAGATGTTTCCGAGTTTAATGGACACACATCCTCATTGGGGAATAACAAGTATTTAAATTTGAAATGGGTTCGGCCGGCCGATGAGCCGAAAGGATATCTCTTGATTAAATACTCAACGGAAGGTGAATCATTGGCGATTTCTCTTCTGAATGCTCAGGTGATTGAAAACGCAATTAAGGAAGGTAGCTTGAAGGGCACAGTGGGCAAAGAAAAATATGCTTACTCTTTATCCATAACCGAGGAACAAAAGAAACTCCAGCAGTTTGTGCTGAAACACGATAAAGAATTGTTTCAGGAAAAAAGCAAGTTAAACCGATTAAACCTTCCACAACCGAATTCTAAGAGCACTGCCACAAGCGACAACTGACCTTCTTGCCCAGGTCGATTGGTTTCAGAAATTTATTGCCAACCTTAAAAAAAGTAATTCTTCAGTTGAATTTTTAGGGCTTGAGCGATCTTTTTTTCTTTTAGCGTGACTCTTCTTTGTAGTTTTTTATGTACTCACCTGGTTACGCCCTGATTTTTTAGCACGATAAAGCGCTTTATCCGCAGCTTTGATTACCTGGGCTGACTTTTGATTATTTTTCTGCTCAGCTACACCAATACTTACGGTAACCGAGAGCTTTTTTCGCTCTCCGCCCACGGGAATAATAGTTCTTGGCTTTTTTCGGGGGCGCTTGCTTCCTCGAAGGGTAAAGCGTGATGATGCAATCGTTTCCCGGAGTTCTTCCAGGTGAGGAGTTGCTTCTCTAAGAGATTTTTCCGAGAATACCAGAGTAAATTCTTCCCCGCCATACCGAAAAGCTTTTCCCCCGCCGGAAACCGCGGCGAGTTTTGACGCCACCATTCGTAACACCTGATCTCCCACATCATGTCCGTGCGTGTCGTTAAATTTTTTGAAATGATCGATATCAAGCATGGCAATGGTATACTCACTACCCAGTTTAAGCAGATATTCTTTTAATGCCCGTCTTCCCGGAAGACTTGTCAATTCATCCTGGTAGGCCATGGCGTGAGCAGTCTCGATAAGGGAAATAACGAGGATAAGGCCGGCAGTGGCAAAATAAACAGTAACGAAGTGCTCTTTGTTTTGACTTAACGCAATAACCGCGGTAAGGAGAGCCCAAAAGAAGCCGCTCTCTATGGGCTTTTGGTTATACATAAAACGAATCAGAAAAAAGGTCAATCCTAATCCTATTACGATCAAAGCGCTCTGAGGAATTGGTATGCATTGCAGAACGCGTGGACTCAGCGGATTATAATTTAAAAAAGCGACTACCTTTTCAGGGTGGTGGTATGCGATTAAAGCAACTAAAGGAACTTGAAGGAGGATTACGCTCGCTCGCCAAAGGCCTTTTAACGTGAATATACCCCGCTCGCGCATCATGGAGAGAAGAATAAAGTTTACGGGCAAGAGCACTGCCATAGCAGCAAAGGCAGCGTGTTTCACAACATCATCAATGCTCTGGATGTGAAAAAGGTAAAAAAGCCCCCTTTCCGATAGGGCCAAGACCAGAAGAGAAAACACGAGCCGGCTCCTATTAAAACGCCAACCTAGCAACATCCCCGCCAACAATACCACCGAAAAATAAATAGGGGCGACTAGGAGCACGGTTTTTGGGGTGGCGAAAAAATGGAGATAAAAAATAATTGTCCCCAAGACCAATCCCTGAGGCAGAATAAGGGAATAAAGCACCTTTGCTTTTTGGAGATTCATCGGGTTCTTTTCTCCAGCAACTCCTGCAGGTATTTTTGGGCAAAACCAATAGTAGGGTCTAAGCCCAATGCTTTTTTGAACAAGATGATGGCTTTTTCATCTTCGCCTTTTGCCCGCACGTTTACGCCCAGATTAGCCCAGTCAATCGCGGAATGAGGGTTTATCTCGACTGCTCTTAAAAAGCATGCGATTGCCTGATCATGGTCTTTAAGTTTGAAATAGCAGAATCCCATAAGGTTATGAACGTCCAATCGGTCCTCTTCAGCTTCCCGTGCTTTTTTAAGATCATCAAGCGCGCTAAGGTATTCCCCTTTTTCTTTATGGCAGATTCCAAGGTGGAGATAGATACTGCTTAAGTCATCTTGAGCGGGATGAGAGCATAATGCTTTCTGAAAAAATTGATACGCGGTATCCAGGTTATTTTTTCCCAAAAAGCAGATCCCTTGATAATAAAAAATGGGGCTGAGCCTATCTTGTGAAAAAAATTTTTCTGCCTCAGCTAAGCACGTCAAAGCATCATCATATTCTAAAATATTGATGTGGGATAGTGCCATATAATAATAAACATCTTCCACGGGAATTTGGCGGGCATCAATTTCGAGCGCTTTTTTAAACCGGTCAATTGCCTCAATATAATCCTTAAGCCCAAACTCTAAATGCCCCTGATAATAATGCACCATAGCATTCGTCGGGTCTTCTTTCTCAACCTCATCCAGGGCCGCCTGAGCTAATTTAAAATCAAGAAGCCGGAGATGGCAGAGGGCCTTAGAAAGCAAAACAGCACGGCGATCATCAATACCGCTGGGCATGGCGAGGGCTTCATCAAACTGCTCAAGTCCCTTTGCATAGTCTTCTCTTTTTACCAATTCTAACCCGAGGCTGAAGAAAATATTTGTAGCCTCTCGTTTCCGGTTGTTTATCTGAAAGGTTTCTTTTAATTGGGGGAGAACCGCAAGGTTGTTGAGAAGGGGGTCATCGTAACTTTTTAAAAACGTCCTTTCAATTTTCGCAACTAATGTCCCAGAATGCGCGTCTAAAGAATTCCCGGCAAGAAAGTTTTTTAATCCCCCAAAAAAACTTTGATCTTTTTCTGAAAAAATAAGCGTCCGGTCCTCTGGCAGTCTGCTCCTTACGGGAGCATTAACCCAGGCAAGAAGGTCATCCCACTGAAGGTGACAACAAAGCGTTCGCACAATCTTTTCCTCTGGTGGCCCTTCGCCACATTCTATATAGACCCGTTCTTTTTGGGTGTTGATAAGATCCTGGGTGGAGAAGGAAGAAAAATTTTGAAGATACAGGCTGGGAACCAAGTTCCGCCCTCTCAGAAATTTTAAAAACGACAAAACATTTTTTTCATCGCCCACTTCTTTTAATTGTATCACGGGAAAGATCATTAAACGGGATATGCTTTGGTGGAGATACGCCTCATCCATAAAAGGTAACAGCGCATAATGGAGGGTGGTGTAAATTTCTATGAGTGAGGAGGTAGACGTGAAAGGATGAAAGGGGCGGAGGTTGATCCGATAGAACTGATGCTCTGCAAGGAGATCAGCAACGTGTCTCACTATGTCCACAAATCGGGAAGAGTCGTCCAGAAAATTTTCAGAGACCACATAAATATCAGA
>Ga0208980_10001105_pt1 | contig 16136 bp, 12 predicted proteins | sample WetSurMetagenome_3_FD_187993 | JGI IMG/M metagenome (GOLD analysis project Ga0208980, IMG submission 187993) | Wetland microbial communities from Twitchell Island in the Sacramento Delta, sample from surface sediment Aug2011 Site A1 Bulk (version 2) | ecosystem: Environmental > Aquatic > Marine... | reverse complement strand
TACTCACAGCCGGATTCAGGTGAGCGCATGAAATGTTTCGTGTAGCATAAATAGCCAAAGCAACAGCGATACCCCACAAAGCAGCAATTTGAAATAATCCGGTATGCGCGGAATATAAAACCGTGACCGCGACTGACCCACAACCAACAAACACAAGAATGAAAGTTCCTATCAATTCTCCCAGAAAATCGTTTAGACCTTCAGTGCCGAAAGTATTTTGTTTCATTTTTCACGCTTTACTTTATTTCTTTTTAATACCGTTCTGGGCTATGTTCCCGATAGTTGTCCTGGGTACAAAGGGGGCCCTGATTTGCCTCATTACCTATCTTGTAGTTTTTCCAGCTGCGAAGTTGTATTTAAAAAAATCTCCCTGGTACAAAAAGGCAAAAAACGATTTACGAACCAAAGGTAAAGCTTCAATAGGTGGCTTTGTGGTCACTTCAGGCGGTTCAGGCGGTTCATGGAGCTCAGGCAGCAGCAGTTCGGGCGGTGGTTTCTCAGGCGGAGGTGGGTCATCAGGGGGCGGAGGGGCATCCGGAGGGTGGTAAAGCAAAAGCATATAATCGAAGACAAACATGGCAAAAAATTATTCTGGTTTATGTTGGTTTTCATACTTATTTATAAAAAAGCTCACCCACTCAGATTTCATCAAAATTGATAATTATCTTTAAGAGAAAAAGCTATGGATAAGAGGACTTTCCTTAAAAATGCGGGCTTGGTTGGTTTAGGGGGTATGCTGAGCATTGACAGCCTCGCTGAACTGTTCAAAAGTGTATCTGCCGTGCCATCGTCAGAACTGGCTGGGGATGAAGATTTCTGGGCCACTATACGCAAAGGGTACAAAATTAAATCCGACTATATTAACTTTGAAAACGGATATTATAATTTTCTGCCTGAACAGATACTTGAAAAGTTTATTGAGCATGTGAGAGAGATAAATTTCCAGGGCTCATATTACATGCGTACAGTTCAGTTTGAAAACAAAAAGTCTATGGCTGCAAAACTTGCAGCAATTGCAGGCTGCCCTCCCGATGAACTCATCATTACCAGGAATACAACAGAATCACTCGACATGATCATAGGCGGACTCGACTGGAAACCAGGAGATGAAGCTGTAATGGCAGAACAGGATTATCCGGCAATGCTCGACATGTTTAAACAGGTTTCAAAAAGATATGGAGTTGTAAATAAAATTGTATCGGTACCGAATCATCCTAAATCAGATGACGAAATCGTAAATCTGTATGCTTCAGCTATTACAGATAAAACAAAACTCCTTATGGTCTGCCATATGATCAATATTACAGGACAGATACTGCCTGTTCGGAAAATATGTGATATGGCGCACAAACGGGGAGTTCCGGTAATGGTCGATGGAGCTCATTCATTTGCACATTTTAAGTTTACTATCCCGGACCTTAATTGTGATTATTTCGGGAGCAGCCTTCACAAATGGCTGAGTGTTCCCCTGGGAGCAGGATTATTATTTGTTAAGAAAGAGAAGATAGGAAGTGTGTGGCCCCTGCTTGCTGAAGGAGAAAGAAAGCCGGACGATATTTCACGGTTAAACCACATAGGAACGCATCCTGTTCATACTGATCTTGCTATTGCCGATGCCATTGATTTCTACAACATTATCGGTGCGGAAAGAAAAGAAGCAAGATTAAGATTTTTACAAAATTACTGGACTTCAAAAGTAAGAGATCTTCCAAATGTTCTTTTAAATACCCCGGCCGATCCGGCCCGTTCCTGCGGGATAGCAAATGTCGGAGTCAGTACCATCAAACCGGCTGATTTGGGTGATATTTTGTTTAATAAGTATAAAATCTATACTGCTCCGATCGATGGTGCCGGAGTGCATGGATGCCGGATAACACCAAATGTCTATACAACTACCGCTGAGCTCGATGTGCTTGTAAAAGCTCTTACGGAATTGAAATAACTTACATTTTAAACCTCACATTATATGAAAAAGTTTTTTTTATTATCTATCTCTGCTTTGTTTTTGTCAACCGTTCTTATTGCACAGGATGCTGAAACAAAGATTAAGGAAAAGGGAATTGTGCTGGTACCACCATCAAGCCCGGTTGCAAATTATGTAAATGCTGTCAGAGTGGGCAATTTGCTTTACCTGGCAGGGAAAGGACCTCAGAAAGCTGATAATACTTTTCTAACAGGTAAGGTAGGCAAAGACCTGACGGTGGAGCAGGGTTATGAAGCAGCCCGTATAACAGCCATCAACCACCTTGCAGTTATAAAAAACGAGCTTGGTTCCCTGAACAAAGTAAAAAGGATTGTAAAAGTACTTGGTATGGTAAACTGTACGGAAGATTTCAAAGACCAGCCAAAAGTAATAAATGGTTATAGCGACCTGATGGTGGAAATTTTTGGCGATAAAGGAAAACATGCCAGATCAGCAGTTGGTATGTATGCATTACCATTTAATATGGCTGTTGAAATAGAGGTGATTGTGGAAATAGAGGAGTAGTATCTCTGAAAACATTACTGATGCAAAACCTTATCATCCAACAACTTTAAAAATATTTATTCCATTACAGATCATTCAATAATCCAATCAAGATTAACCAATCAGGAGGAACTAACTTATGAAAGACCAAAACAAACTTATGGTAACCAGAAGAAAATTTGTTGGTACCGCTGCTGCTGCTGCCGCATTTACTATTGTCCCTAAGAATGTACTTGGGATGAGATTCGGCGCTGTCGCTCCGAGTGATAAAATAAGACTGGCACATATCGGATGCGGTATGCAGGGACACGCTGAACTCGGGCCGCTGATGAATTCTCCCGATCTGCAGATTGTGGCAGTCTGTGATCCGGAAACTGACGGCAGAAACTATCTGAATTTTGGGAATGGAGCAAATGTGCCAACCGGGACATTGAATACTATCAGAAATTATCTGAGTAATCCAAAATGGAGAGATGGCATTAAATATGTTCCGGGAGGCCGTATGGTGATGAAAGAGGTTATTGAAACCTTCTATGCGAATCAGAGAGCAGCGGATAAGTTCAAAGCTGTTAATGCTTACAACGATTTCAGGGAATTGCTCGAAAAGGAGGATATTGATGCAGTAAAGATCATGACACCCGATCACCTGCATGCGACAATTGCCATTGCAGCCATGAAAAAAGGCAAACATGTTATTGTTCATAAGCCTCTGGCTAACAGATTGTACGAATCTGATCTGGTTATCAAAACCGCAAAGGAGGCAGGTGTAGCAACGTACTTCATGCCTTATAACAGTTACCAATCCAGTGAGGAAATAAAAAAAATGGTTGCAGATGGTGCAATTGGTACTTTAAAAGAAATTCACGAATGGTCAGCCCGACCAATGTGGACACAGAATACTGAAATGCCTACAAATTTGCCACCAATACCTTCCGGATTTGACTGGCAAATGTGGTTGGGCCCGGTTCCCGACCGTCCATATAGTCCCGACTATACCCACACACTGTTCAGAGGATGGTATGAATTTGGGGGAGGATCATTTGCCGATATGGGCCATTACACCATGTGGACAGTCTGCGATGCCTGGGACCTTGATGTTCCGGCATGGGCTGAAGGATTTGGCAGTAAGGCGTGCAGAACATTAAATTTCGCGACAGGTGCTATTGCAAATGACTTTTCATTTCCTTTTGCAGAAACAATACGGGTGCATTATAATTCAAAAGGATCGAGAGGTCCAATTGATGTATATTGGCATGATGGTGGAATGAGACCACCCGCAATTCCTGAACTGGAGGAAGATAAAAAACTGATGGGAAATACAGGAATACTGTATATCGGGGACAAAGGTAAGATACTCGATGGCAGGTTATTACCTGAAAGCAAAATGAAATCCTACATGGGTGAAAAATATGCACCACCTGCTGAGCGTCAAAGGGGAGCACCCCAGGGAAGACCCGCTGGTGGTCAGACTTCCCCTTCAGCTCCGAGGATCGGACCATTGCCTCCAAAATTTGAAGAATGGATTGCAGCATGCAGAGGCGGATCAAAAAATACTCCGGCTAACTTTGCATCAGCAGAGGCCCTCTCCACTATGATTAACCTTGGTATTGTATCCGTTCGTGCCGGAACCAGAGTTGAATTCGACCCGGTTACCAGGCAGATCACCAATAACCCTGAAGCAAATAAGTTACTGAAACGCGAATATAGAAAAGGCTGGGAGTTATAGTTTTCAGATAGCTTAACCGGTCTCAGAAGTAACCTTAAAATCGGCTTATTAAAAATGGGTTGTCTGTTCAGATTGCAGGCGACCCATTGAACTTTGGAGAAAGCCACTTGCTACTCCAACTTTGTCCTTTTGGATTTTATTCAGGGTTTATTCCATAGTGAAAATCCATTCAGCATAATCGTCCATTGCAGCACCTTTGGGTCTTGCCCCCGGAGTGCTGGTCATGTCATTCCACTTAATTCTGCCATGATTGCTGTATGGTATAAGTACAACCCTGTTTTTAGATCTTTCAACTTTGACTTCGATAAAACTTTGAAAATAGGGCGACACATTATAATCGAACATTGCCGATAGCCACTCAGCAGAAAATGGCCAGCCATTAAGTTGTTTAGTCCACCACCAGGTAGGGTATTTAAACCAGGATGTATTATCTTCAATCTTTTTAACTAATGGATCGTGCGATGGATAAAATGCATATTCCTTTGTTGGCATGCTACCTGCCTTTGCCATTGCCGTCCCTATACTTAAATAGGCGCCACCACCGCCATTCACGAAATGGTACATTGTATTTGTTTCTGCATCCTGTGCCGGCTCAATATAGTATTCAAGATCGTGAGTATCGCCGGCCATCACCAATGGCACCTTATATTTACGCAAGAGCTTATGCAGTGCTTCAAATTTAGGATTCAGTTTGCCCTGGTATTCCCCAATTGCATAAAAGGGATGTCCTAACACCACCATTACAAACTTCCCTTTTGATGCTTCCAGCACGTTGATCAGCCACCTTTGCTGAAGTGAATCAATTTGCCTTAAAACTCCGGTTTCTATAGTTATAAATACAAAATTTCCTGCACTTACCTGAAAATAAGGGGCCTTCTGAAAACCGGTAGGTACTTCATATTCCTTTCTCCATTCTGCAGATCTAGCAACCATCTCATCTATTTTGTTTACCGTAGTCGATGATATTTTAAGATCTGATTTTATACGTTCGTACATAGCTTTTTTTGCTTCAGCAGGCTCATAGAAAGTTGCAATAAAACCCTCCAGTGCATCGTACCAGTCGTGGTTGCCTGGAATGGCATAAACGGGTTTAGTTACACCTTTAAAGGGTAGCCAGAATTTTTTCTCATAATCTTTCAGGGCTCCGGAGGGATATATAACATCGGAAGATATTACGACGAATTTTACTTTAGGGTGGTCGCTTACATTAATCAGCTGATCCTTTAAAATTAACTGTGAAGCATCACCTTCGCCGGGGTCCCCTATTACAACAAAAGAAAAATCATTGGTATCATTTACGCCCAGCGGATGCAATTTAAACGCATTTGCCCCAAATCCTTCATCACTATTTTTTGTTATAGCCATACGCCAATGGTCTGTGCGGGCAGCAGCCCAACTGTCCCAGACACCTGCAGCCCAGTTTTCGGTATCAAAATACCAGCTCATGCCAAGCACAGGTATTATAGCTACCAGTAATGTGCTCCATGGCAAACCGACTTTTAATCCTGCCCGTAATGCAATGGGTAATGAATACCTGACTTTTTTAAGACGTATTTCAAGGCGTAGCCTGTGGGTCAACCACATTGCAGCAAAATTTCTAAGGCTGAATTTTTTGCGGTCTTTCTCTTCCACTTTCGTAATCCACTTCCAAAGACGTTGTCCTCTTTTCCTCAGTATTCTAATGCTCAGATACCGGATAGGGAAAATTATCACATATGCAATTATGAGAGCAATAACCATATCGCCTAAAGTAGCAACTAATGGAGAAAGTAACCCGAGGTAACTCTTATCAAGCCCCATTCTTCCAAGGTGTATAAAGAAAAGCAGTAAAATGAAAACTCGTATGTACCAGTGGAAAAACAACGAGGAGGTTTCCTCTTCTTTCTTTATTTTTTCAGCAATCTGCCTTATATAAGGGTCTGTTTTTAAGCCGACTGTTTCCAGCACATCTTCGTCAACCTGGCTTAATACTCCTGTTTTTGCCAGGAGAAGGTTTATACCTATACCGGCAATTCTAAGACTAACCACAACTGATAAAGCCCATGCACGTCCTGTCTCTTTCGTCAGATACAAAATCAGCAATAACAGGATATTGCCAATGGATGCCAGCAGATCCATCCAAAAGAACTTATTGTTCCTGTATTCATTCAGGAATTTCAAAAAATATCTGAGTGCGTCCAGAATAAATACTACCATTACAAGTACAAAAAGTGCTCTGCCTCTGAAATCGTCAGCCCCCAGCAACAGGAAACTTATTAAAAGACTAAACACCCCGCTTCCTGTAGCAGATTGTTTTGAGGCAATATCAGAACGTCTGAAACTATCATAAATCTCAATTATCCCAACCCATAGCAAAAGTGTTCCAAGGTATGATTCGATAGTACTGCCAGCCGCCCAAACAGGAGCATAAAGGGCAAGGAAAACAAAGACATAACATAATACTGCCATTAGTATCCGGTCTACAGAGAGTTTCCTGCCGCGAAATTTTAAATTTATTGCCATAGGGAGTTATTTAAATTCAAACTTACGAATTAAACAGCAATTATTTGACTCAGGTATTTTGGTATCAATTTATTCCAGCCAGGTCTGATAATTGCCACCTGTTATTCAATCTAATTATTTTTAGCAATTATATTGATTAAAGAATTAGTTTTGCATTAATTCTCAAATTGTCTAATAGCTTACAAATAAAATCAATAAAAGATGAAAATGTATCAGAAATTAATTTTGCTTTTAAGTTTTACCGGGTTAATGGTTGCATGTACACCAACCACCCAATTACGGAAAAGCTGGTCAGACCCTTCACTGGCAAAAAACCCGGCGAAACCATTTAATAAAGTTTTCGTTATGGTTAATGCCAGAACAGCGGAGAACAGGAAAGTTGCCGAAGACCAGCTTGTTTCACTGATCAAGAAAGGAACGGCTGTTCCATCATATACTTATGTAACTCCTGCCGATACCTCTCAGAAAGAGCTCGTTGAAAAGTTAATAAAAGACGGATTTGATGGGGCAATAACGATGCGGGTAAAAGCTGTTGTACAAACAAAAACCAAAACCAATTACACCCCGGGAACCTCTTATGATAGCTGGTACGCCTACGGCAATGCCTATAGTTATTCCCATACATATGTTATCGGAAGTGCATCAAGAACTGAAACACCCAATGTAGACGTAAGCGCTGCAAAGGATTATATAATAGAGACGAACATTTACTCGCTCGAGTCAAAAAAGCTCCTTTGGACAGGTTCTACTGCATCTCTTAGTGCAAAGAAAGTTGATAGTGCCATGAATGGTATTTTTAATACAATAAGACAAGAGCTGCTTAAAAAGGGGTTTCTTAAGGATTAATAATCAACAGGTATTTTTTTCATTGGCTCCCTGGAAATTAGAGTGATGATTTATATCATTCGGTTTTGAATTTCAATTTGAATTTTTTTGGCAATCTTGCAAATCAAATAAATTTTCTATTTTTAAAGGCTTTAAAATGAAAAAGTATTTTAATAACCTTATAATCTGAATTAAAATGAATATGAAAATAATGAATAAAATTACAGGGATACTTATCCTCTCCGCTATTATAGGTGCAAACCTCAATGCGCAGACACGGAATGATGTTATTAATGCTTACAATGAAGGAGCTAAAGCCATGCAGACTGATGTTAAAACTGCTATTGATGCATTTGAGAAAGTAGTAGTTCTGTCTGATCAGGTTGGGGAAACCGCTGCTGACCTAAAACAAAAAGCAGTACAGGTTTTGCCTGGATTGTATGTCAAGCTTGCCTCCAACTCCCTGAACGAAAAAAAACCGGCTCCGGAGACCATTAAAGCCGCAAAAAAAGCAGTTGCTGCATCTGATAAATATGGAAGTGCTCCTAATAAAGAAAATGCCTCGAAAATACTGGTACAAGGTTATTACAATCTGGGTACCGAGTTTTTTACAAAGAAGGATTATAAAAATGCCCTTCTGGCTTTTGACAGCCTTCTGGTAATCAATCCGGCTTATCTTAATGCAATTTACAACAAGGCTTTGATATTCAAAGGCCAGAATAATGCCACTGCCTTTGAGGAAAATATTGATTTATTTATTGAGAAAGCGAAAAGCGTGAATGATTCAGTTAAAGTAAAACAGGCATCTAAACTTGCTCTTGAATATTTTCGTGCTTCCGGATCGCAGGCAAACCAGGCAAATAAGCTTGATGAAGCGATTGGTATGCTTAATAAAGCTGCAAAATATGGAAACGATAAAGATCTTTTCTACTACTTTGCCGATGTTTATAACAAACAGAAGAATTTTAGCAGCGGTGCAGAATATGCACAGAAGGGTCTGGCACTGGAAACCGGAGCTGCAGAAGCAAAAGCAAAGTTTTACTTTCAGCTAGCCATGGCACAGGCAGGGAAAGGCCAGACAGCAGATGCATGCGCATCATTTAAAAATGCAATGTATGGACCCTTTGCAGAACCGTCAAAAGTGCAAAGAACGAACCTGAAATGTAAATAGGTTTATAATTTCACTTTCAAAACGCCAGGTTTTTATCCAAAACCTGGCTCAATACTGGAGCCAAGTTTATAAGGCTGAGGTTAAGATTAAGGTTGAGAATATCATAAAGAGGATCTCTGCCTCAACCTCAACCTCAACCTATACCTAAATTTGGCCTTTATAGTCGGTTATATTCCCGTACAGAGTACCTAATTTCAGTTCGATTGTAAATTTTACCGGAATATATTTTCCGTTATTTGAAAACCATATGGTCATTGCATCGGTAGTTCGGAAAAAATGTCCTATTATGGTAACGGGTTTAACTTTAAGACACTCCACAGGCCCATAATTTGTATCGACAATATCTTTTCCACAATATCTTATTTTTAAATCCCAGATTTTATCTATGAAGAATGTCGTTGTGTTAACGGTATAGTTCAGAGGTAAATTATCTCGAAGATAATTTGCCCTGTAATGGTAAAATCCAGATAAGAGATCATAAATGTTTTTTGGAACAACAACTGTATCTGTTTTTTTACTATAAATCATAGAGGAATCCCTCCTTGACACATGATCATAATATACGGTATTGATATCAACATAATCGCCTTCAATAAGAGTTCTGGAATCTGAAATTGGTAAACCTGTAATGGTATCAATACAACATTCATATCTGAAATGAATATCCTTAATTAGTTTCAATAGTCCACTACTTTTTGCGTCAGCATGAATGTATGCCCCAGCGCATTTTCGATCAAAACTGAGTTCAAGATGAGCATCGCCAACCTTAATGATACCGTACTTCAACGAATAGTCTGCTGATTCATTTGGATAATTAGTAATTTCTGAGTTGGATTTTTCAGAAAAGGGATACTGAAAACAAATAAATGAAACCAGGCCTATTATAAACTTTCTCAAGGGGAAACTATATTAGTTTGACTTCTAGAAGAACTATTAAGAATTTATCAGAATAAATTGTAACATATGAAGAAATTCCCGGGTTAATCTACAATTATATTAAGTATTATAAATATGAGACATGCAACCAAATCTATAAAAGCCATCATGTTATTTTAGATTGATTTAAAGTTGCCTTAAATATATCAGAATTCGTGTTTCAAAAAAAGAGACAAAACGGCAATAATTTAACAGTGGAATTCTGTGGTCATTATGCTATGGCTAAACAGGTCATTAACAAATGTTAGCCAAATCTGTTTTTAGAATATTGTTGTTTTTTTGTAATCAGAATAACCAGGAAATCTTTTTTCTAATTCTTTCTCCTCTAAATATCTCCAAAACAAAATGTTGACGATAAACAGTAATGAAAGAACCATTGAAAAAAATGCTCCGAAACAGATTGGGAATCCAATAAGCCAGAGAATAAAGCCCAAATACATCGGATGCCTTATTTTTGAGTAAACTCCGGTTGTTATCAAATCTCCTTCATAGCTCTCCAGGGTTTTTATGGTAAATAAACCTGAAAGAAACAGGATTAATCCTATGACAGCTAATGATATTCCTGTATACCTAACTATTTCATGAAGATGTATTTTGAATATATCATAATTGCATAAAAGAATCCAGGATATCCAAAGTATAATCATATTAGTGAAGATAATAGTGAAGGTTAATTTACCGGCTTTCAATCTCTCTTTATGCTTCAATATTTCATAAACTGTGCGGACGATATGAGTTGCAGTACAGATTATTATCAAAGAAATAAACAAATCTTTTTTCATGTTGACATAAGTTTTTACCCTTTTAAACAGGCGATTTCAAGGTATTTTTATCCATGGCAGCTTTAAATCCTTCAAATGGTAGTTCATGAAGACCTGCTTGCCGGCCGAAGGGTGTCATAAATATATCCTTCAATAATACCTGACATTTGAGAATTATTTGTTTCATTTTCAAAATTACATTTTGTTAAAACGCAAGTCAAGTTAAATTTCAATTTTTCCCGGCCAACCTGGTTAAGACCGAATGTCTTTCCAATTGTGGCAAAAAAATGCAATACCAATCTTTCCTATGAACATTGGCTCTTTTATTATGTTTAATTAATTTAATCATGATGGAAAAATTAAACATATATGACCCTAATCACTATTATTAAATAGTTTAAATTCATTTTAGATATGTTCTCATTAACAAATTTATTTTCAAAGGGAGGCAAGAAAACCCAGCCAAAAAGGAAAACCGAAATCAGAAACTTCCGTATTCCTTTAATCGGGGAGCAAGCTCCATCATTTACTACTGAATCAACAGGCGGGACCATAAATTTCCCTTTTGATTTTGGCAGTAACTGGAAGGTAATTCTTAGTCACCCTATGGACTTTACTCCTGTTTGTTCAACAGAATTGATTGAGCTTGCTACCATTCAAAATGAATTCGAAAAGCTTGGAGTTAAGATATTAGTAGTTTCAACAGATCCACTGGAAACACATAAACAATGGAAGACTACTCTTGAACAGATTGAATATAAAGAATACACACGCCAGAAGATTAATTTTCCAATTGCAGATGATTCTAACCTGGTAATTGCAAAACTATATGGGATGATACATCTTGAATCGGACAACAACCGGGATGTACGAGGTGTATTTATTATTGATCCAGACAACAAAATCAGAGCAGAATTCTTTTACCCGATGGAGGTAGGGAGAAACATGAATGAGCTTCTTCGGATAGTTATTGCTCTTCAGACTACATATAGTAACAATGTACTGACACCGGCCAACTGGAAGCCCGGGAATGATTTGCTGGTTCCATTTCCTCTGAAAGCGAATATGGCTGCTATGAATAAAGATTCAGGAGAATATTATCAACTTTCATGGTTCCTTATATTTAAAAGAGGATTGGAGGAAGACAAAAATAAAAAAGCGGAGCTTGTAAACCACTTCGATATCCGGTCAGATTCCAAGTAATATGCGCAGGTAAACAACAAACAATTAATACTTTATAATATCGGGTAAAACGGATTAAGCCAATAGGAGAAGAAAGTAAAATTCAGATACCTCTTATATCGGGTTCTTTCTCCTTAAAGATCATGTACCAATTGCCATTTTCAATCAGGGCTTCCTTCCCGACAACAAAAAACAGCTCTTTCAGATATGAATTCCTCTGATCGTGATCCAGGTTATAAGTCTCTGTTTCTATGGCTTTTGATTCAGCCCTTGAATAGATAAGACTCATCAATTCATATTGATTCAGCAATTGTTCATAACCCTTCATCTGAACATATCCCTTTATCAGCGCGAACAATCCGAGTAAAGTACCTGTAGCTACCAGAAGGTAATTCAGATAGTCATTTTTTATATAAAAATCTCCGAAAAAGAATATTGAAACCAGCATTAGAAATCCGATTATAAAAGAGGTATTTGATAATATATTGAAAAAGAAAAGCTGTTCAGTCATCTTTATAACAGACGATTTAAAAAAATTGCGCTGGTTTTTCACCCAGTTTAATATTAAATCATCTATTATTTCAGCAGATATTGGTTTATTACAGTAAGTAGCTCCGTAAACAGCTGACATTATGTACTTAATCCAGGTAAAATCCCTTCGGTGAATTCTTAAAATATAGTCAGAGACATTTCTATTAATCCCGGCAAGGTTCCAGTAAAACTGAATTCTCAGAGCTTCTGCCAATGTTCTGTTATATAGATATTTTCTATGATTCTTTTCACCTTTTGAATAAAGGAAGATAAGGGTGGCAAGCAGAGCAAAGAACATGACTATTCCTAACATGAATGCTGAAAGCAGCAGGTTGGTGTAAATCTCAAGGGACATTACCATGAAGAATCCGATAGTAAATAACAGAATAGTTATTTTGATATCTCTGCCACGGAAATAAAGTGCAAGAATATCCAAAACTGAATACCATTCCAGGAGCGAGGACTGAGATTCATCAAGTTTTTCATGAGAATAAAAAAGCTCCGACCTGGAATTTTCAAGTTTAGATTGAGCAAGAGTTGACGATTCAGAATTTATTTCCTCTATTTTTTCAAGAGCCTCCTTAATTGCCGGATCCTTTAATACAATCTCGAGGGAAAATTTTGAATCTGCATCATGGTTTACTTTGGTTGATGATCCGGTTCTGTTGCATGGCAGTACAAATACAGTTCCATCATATTCAAATGTGCTTTCAGACACATTGTCATTATCGCCAGTGATTTTGTGCTGCACTATATCGGCAGTGCCTCCCTTTTTACCCTTTTCCCCATCCCACAGAGCAAGCAGAATGATTGAACTGTCAGCAACAAATTTCCCTGCTTTAAGATACTGGTCTGGCTTGCTTGTTTCATTAACATCACAGGCAATGCAAAAGCTCCTTTTTGCCTGTTTAAGGAATTCATCAAACTCCTTTTGGGATGGACCATCAAAATCCATTTTATACTCTTTGCAATTAAAAGGAGTCGGCACTATTAATTCAAGTCTGTCTTTGAATTTATCAGAACCTCTTTTCAGATCCAGAAAAATTCCTGCAACAAATCTGTCAGCGCCATCTGCCATTGATGAGAAGAGATAGATCGGAGAGTTTGGGTATCTGTCGGCTATGTCAGTAAAAAATCCCGTGATCTGCATCCTGAGACCTTCAGTGATAATTAAATCAAGATGGCCTGTTACCCCAACTGTTATTGGTATCCTGGCTGCTTCTGACATAACTGATAAATTTTGGCTCGTTTCGGGAATATACAAAGATTTTTCAAATTTTTGTTTCCTCTGCAAAAAAGGTCTGATCAGTCTTTAAAATATATATCCAGGTCTGCAGTATCTCTTTTAAAATCAATTCTCTGTACGGAGATCCTTAATATATTGCGCCCTGTCCGTACAGAAATATCCTTAATGAGTTTTTGCCGGTTTTCGGGTTTTAAAAAACGGAGATTATCATATACTATAGAATGTTTAACATAATTGTTCGTATTAAGTATTTTCTCAAGTACAAAAGCAGAAATAAGTATGATAATGTTAATAATCAACACACCGATAAGCGAAAGGACCTGTAAGCCAAGAGCATTAATCACAGATAGTCCGATAGTTGCAAAAAGATAAGCCATATCTTTAACGCTGAAGTTTCGCGTTCTTAATCTCAGAATTCCAAAGATTGCAAACAACCCGAAAGCCAGACCCAGACCAATATCAACTCTTTTCATTATTGAGGCGACAAAGAAGACAACAATACCGATCAGAAAAAAAGTAAACAAGAATTTCTCTTTCTTCGTATATCTGAAATATATAGGTCCTAAAAGCAAAATCAAGAAAATCATGTTTATAGCAAACCGAAGCAGTATTACCCATACACTTCCGCTACTCAGAATAAATGAATTGTCAGGCATAATCAATGATTTTAAGGTTATTATTTATTTCAACTTTTTAAAAAGGGTCAGAAATTTTGAGAAGCATTGTCTGTAATTTTTTTAAACTCCGGGAGATTCCACAATGGTTTCCAGACAGGATCAAGCTGTAGTAGTCTGATTGATAATGGACCCGGAAGGGATAATAATAATTTTATTTGTTCAAGAGCTGCTCCATATTCACCGGTCATCACATAGATCCGGGCCAAATCTTCTGCCCTGTATACTCCTCTGAAAGCTTCTTTTTTAATTGGCATAAGCTCCACACCTTTTTTACCGGCTTTGATTGCTTTTGCCTTCAAACCCAGACCTGCATATGCAAATCCTATTGCACTATATAGCCTTGAGTCGTCGGGACTTTTTTTAATTTTTGATTCGAGGGATATCCTGGCTGAATCGTATTGAACTTTTGCCATCTCCGGATTTTTCATCAGTTCATAAATTCTGGCAAGAAGCAGGGATTTAAGATTGTAAAATAAATGGTGCTCCATGACATCAACATCTTCTGATGCGAGATAGCTTAAAGCTTCATCGTACTTTCCATCAAATATTTCGATATTAACAAATAAGTGAATCAGTATTGGATCGTATGTGCATTCCTTATACTTAAAAGCTTCGTTAAGCGTCTCTGTAGCCTGAATTGTATTGCCTTTCCATTTGAGGTACATCAGTGTCTTTTGCCAGATAACCTCGATGAATGTGGGATTAAGCAATTCTGCTCTGTTAAAATACTTTTCAGATTCCTGGTATTCACCCATCAGTGATAATGTTAAAGCCAGATCATAAACGGTGATCGGGGAACCGGGATCAAGGTTATAAGCCTTATAATAATTTTCTCTGGCCGTCAGCCATTCTCCGGCTCTTCTGTAAATATTTGCTTTGTTTGAGGGATATTCAGTATTATTACCCGATAATTTCTCTGCCACTTTTACTTCGTCGAGCGCTCTTGAATAATCGAGGAAGCCCATATAATAATAGGAGCTCAGGGTCAGATGAGCATCGGGCAGATCAGGGTCTATTTTGAATGCTTCATCTAATGCCTTTTTGCTCAATGACAGCCTTTCAGGACTATGATCAAAGTAGAGCCAGTAAAGGCGCAGATGGCAAACAGATAACTTTAAATATGCCATTTCAAAATCAGGATCGAGTTCAATTGCTTTTTCATACATCCTCGATGCTATCTCAAAATTCGGAATTTCATAACTCCGCATAGAGTAGTTATTGCCTATAAGGTAATAATTATACGCTTCAGTATTCCCCGTTAATTTTTTATCAATCTGCCTGATCTCGTCAGGAGATAAAACGGTTTTCAACTTGTCGGCTATTTGCCTGGCAATCTCGCTTTGAATATTTAAAACATCATTCCATTTGCCTTCAAAGGTCTCAACCCACATCGGAGTATCGGTGTTGACATTTATCAGCTGAACCCTTATTTTGATCTGATCTTCATTTCTTTGTGCGCTCCCCCCGATCAGATAGTTCACATTCAGTTCCTTCCCGATCACGGGACTTGTTTTCCTGGTTCCCTTATACTGTACGACCGAATTTCTTGACCGTACTACAAATTCATTTACTTTATAAAGTTGCATTATGATCTCATCGGTCATTGCATCGCCAAACCATAAATGCTCAACATCATCACCCATGTTTTCAAAGGGTAATACGGCAATGGTTTTTTCAGGCTGAGCAGATGATTTCTTCAGGTTCGAAATTATGAAGAAAGCGGCCGGAACAAGTGCTGCCAGAATAACAGTGGCTAATATTATCCTAATTCTATTACTTTTCTTTTTTACAGGTTCAGGCTTAATGGTTTTTTTGGGAATCTCCCGATCCTGAGAGCCTTGTCTCTTCAACGCTGAAATAATCTCCTTGACAGAGTTTGCTACCTTGTTGATCTGATCGCGGTAGTATGTTTTATTGAGATTTTTATCGGGATTATCTGATGGTTTAAGCGGTCTGTTCACCCCGGCTGATCTGAAAATGAACTCAATTGCCCGGAGTGGTCCGCCAAGTTCATTTTCAATCAGGATTTTGTCTTCCGCGTCAAGGTCATGGATTTTGACAGGTAATATTCTGCTCGCTACGTTTCCCCCTGTAAGCCTGATGTCTCTTCCG
>Ga0208980_10001104_pt1 | contig 16139 bp, 24 predicted proteins | sample WetSurMetagenome_3_FD_187993 | JGI IMG/M metagenome (GOLD analysis project Ga0208980, IMG submission 187993) | Wetland microbial communities from Twitchell Island in the Sacramento Delta, sample from surface sediment Aug2011 Site A1 Bulk (version 2) | ecosystem: Environmental > Aquatic > Marine... | reverse complement strand
AGACAATCCGTTGAGTCCCATCAAAAAGGATAGGCGGGCGCTCAAATTTTTTCTAAAGGATACATTCCGCAACTCAAATCAACTTTTCTGTAAAAAAAGCAAAAACGTATCCTGATTATATTTCGCGTAGTGGCAGAGCGGCTAGAGCGCCTCCCTCATAAGGATGAATACACTGGTTCGAATCCAGTCTACGCGACCAAACATTGACTTCTTAGTGTTTATACTTAATAATGTTGCAACGCAGCATAAATAATAGTCAATACACTAAGGAAAATTATGATTAAGCAAATTTTAGAATTTCTAAGGGATATTCTTAGAACTCCATCACTACACGACGCACTCGAAGCATATATTACCGCAGGAAATCCGCAGACACCCGACGATGTCGACCGTCTCGAGCGTGAATTTTTCCGTAATAGAGAATCTCTTTTCTTCGATCGCTATCAATAATCTCTCATCCAATGGATTTGGCGGCCAGTCTTCGAAACTAGCTTGGAAGGTTCGAGTCCTTCATGAGGGTCCATTTTATATCTCCATCGTCTAACGGTTAGGACGCTAGATTCTCAATCTGGAAATAGGGGCTCGACTCCCCTTGGGGATTCCAAATCAGTTGGGGTAATTCTTGGAGAGACGTAAGGCTTTGAACCTTATCGGAGTGAGTTCGATTCTCACTACCCTTGCCATACATGACCCTATCGTCTATCGGTTAGGACGTTAGCCTTTCACGCTGAAAAGCGGGGTTCGATTCCCCGTAGGGTCGCCACCGAGTATACTAAGTCCTAAGCAACCTGGACCCTGCTCAAACGAACTGGCGTGAACCAGTATGCGTTGCTTACGCTTGAGAAGAAAGCCTTCACAGCAAGAACAATTGGGGGTTGGTGTAATGGAAACATATTTGGCTCTGAACCAGATGCCGCCAGTTCGATTCTGGCACCCCTTGCCAATATCACTGTGAGACTTGGTGTCCGGGAATTGCGCAGGCCCGAAGAGACGGTTCGATTCCGTTCAATTGGTTAAAGTTGGTTCGATTCCAACCGCAGTGGCTTATTTTACAGGAGAAGATGATGAAAAGCATCAAGGATATGGTCAGAGACGGAAAGAAAACTACATTTATGTTCTATAGACAGAAAGAACTCTGGTACAAGACTGAATGTGGATTCGAATATCCTGTCCCCATTGAAGATGCTGGCGATGGAATCTTCTTAAATGAAGATAAGGCAATGTTTCATATGCGCTATATTAGAAAGCATATGGAGATGATTGCTAAAGAGAAGGCATTAGCAGTATAATAAAATATGGATGATTGGCAGAGAGGCTTATTGCAACGGTTTGCTAAACCGTCGGGTCCGAAAGGGCCCCAGAGGTTCAAATCCTCTATCATCCGCCAGAACTTATCTCGCATTGGGCTAATAGGCTAAGTCGCTACGTTTGGGGCGTAGAAGATGCACGTTCGAGTCGTGTGTGCGAGACCAGATGTATATAATGGGGTTGTAGTGTTTAACGGTTAGCACAGCAGACTTTTAATCTGCCAGGACAGGGTTCGAATCCCTGCAGCCCTACCAGACTTTTGATTTGCCGGGGATAGGAAACCGGATGCTCGATATCAGATCTATCGATATATTCGGGGTTATAGTCATGTATGGAGCATGGGGAGACTGTAAATCTCTTGCCTAACGGCCCGGTTGGTTCGATTCCAGCTAGCCCCACCAACACAAGGAGACAATAATGAGCGAGTTAGCAGTAGTTTCAACAAAGTTTTATCACTTCTCCCAGAATAATTCTGGTGGTAGTTTTCATTTTGATGAACAACGCGGTATTACTCATAATGTTATTGTCGAAGCGAATGATTACAGGCACGCTAATCAACTGGCCGAGGATATCGGTATCTACTTCGATGGCTGCGATTCCGGGCAAGACTGTTCGTGTTGTGGTGATCGTTGGTATTCACAATGGGGCGAAACAGATGGGAAGGATGTTCCTTCTATCTACGGTGAACCTGTAGAGAGTCAGGTATCATCAATAGCCTGGATGCCGCCCGGCAAGGAGACTGTTGTTCATTATCTAGACGGTCGCAAGGAATGGTTCGGTGTTGTTACTAAGGTAAGAGCACCAAAAGTAAAGAAGGTGAAGAAATGACACACAAGATTGCAATTATCACAACACGAGATTACACTCGTGGATATGGTGATGACTATGACGATTATGGAAAGATAATCGAAAGCATTACTGATTGGGAAGAAGTATCTGACGAAGATTACAAGACCCTACAATATGCAGCACCACGGTTAAATTTTGCCATTATTGAGCAACCGACGGATACAAAGAAGTTCATTGCAAAGAGTATTGCTGATTATACCGCTATAGCTAAGGCAGAAGCAATTCGCGAAGCAGAAGAAAAGCAAAAGAGAGCAGATGCAGCACTTGCTCGTAAGTTCAAGAAGGAATTAAAGGACAAGGAATCTAAGTTGAAGATGCTTAAGAAGCTTCAAGAAGAATTAGGTCCCGAGGCCTTAGCACGAATCTAAGAAGCTAGTCATTAAAGACTGGTGGTATGTCGCGGAGGTGAATCCAGTAGGCCACTACAATATTAGATTTTTGTATATTTTGAGAATATATTGGCAGATTCATCCCAGGTAAGTTTCTTATTTGTGAGATTATTGGTTAGACATAAGCATATGCATAGCCTTTCAGATGCTCCTGTGCTTACACTATGCGGTATACCAGCTTGAACAATACTAGGAAATTCTATTTTTTCTGAATGTATTAACTCTACATCTTCCTTTAGGATATCTGTATAGTTATCCCCATTAGGTAATGTTAATATTTTGTATTTAGGAGTATCTTTAAATTTATACCAGTGCATACGACTTTGAAAATCTTGAAAATATACCCAATTCATATTAACTTTATCTTGAATAGTATTACAATCCATATGAATTGCAGATTCGTTGTTAGCACTCCTATAAAATGATAATCCTCCAGCGATACCTAAATTAAAGGAATCAAGAAAATTAATAATTTCGTATGTTATTTTTTCTTTTGGTATAATTGTAATTTTTTCTTTCTTAGATACTAATTCTGATAAGAAATTATTATCTATTGGTTCTATATTAATATTTAAATGGTAACAAAAGTTATTCATAATATTATTTATACAACGATTATAATTGGCCAGGTAGCGAAGCGGCCGAACGCACTTGTTTGCAAAGCAAGAAACTACCTAGGTATACATCGATGGTTCGAATCCATCCCTGGCCTCCAGTTTTGATATATGGGACCATAGCCAACATCGACTTCACTGAGTAGCTACTGTGAGGGCCGGCGGTAACTATGAACAAGTCCTTGACAGGCAATTCCGCTCGGGTGTAATGTGGGGGCATCTTGCTACACACCTTATGGTCCTGGTGAGCACACATAAACCTAGCTGCTAAGAGTGTGTGAAAGCGGAGCGTATATCGATTTTTATGCCCCTGTACGCTAATTGGTAGTGCGGACAGACTTAAAATCTGTTGGTTCCCGGTTCGAATCCGGGGAGGGGTACCAAGTTTAAAGAATTCTTCCAGCAAATCCTATGGATAAAATTGGTTCAACTCCAATCGGGCCTCTAAACAGGGCCTGTTACAAGAATTCTGTTTTAGTTTCTAAAGAGTGCTTCCAGCAAATCTAAAAATTTCAAAACCATTATCTTTGAAAAGAAAAAGCACTCTGAATATTCAGTTGGGGATTAGCCAAGTGGTAAGGCACCGGTCTTTGAAATCGGTATGCGAAGGTTCGATCCCTTCATCCCCTGCCAATGATAAATATAGATTATGAGAATGCAGGAATTATTTGAAAAACTTCAGCCTATTAAGGCAAAGAATATCAAAACCAAGAAGGGAATGACAAGGGAGGAAGCTCTTAAACAGGTTCCTTGGAAAAAGTCCTACGGTGATTGTAGAGGTTTTTCATATAATCCAACAACAGGTATAGCAACCTGGATATAGACAATATCACCTTCGTATAGTGGAAAATACGCGACGCTACGAACGTTGAAACAGGGGTTCGATTCCCTTAGGTGGTACCAACAGATACCTGCTGCCGGAAACGGCAGTGGGTTTTTTTACGGCTCTTTATTCTGTGCATATAAATAGCAAAATGACAAGAAAAATAATAGTTATAGCCACACCTCGCTGTGGCGGAACAGCTTATTCTAAACTTCTTAGTGAAGAACTAGGATTTGTTTTCGTAAACGAGCCTTATAATTTTATAGCGAAAGAATTAAGAAGATTTAAAGAGAAATCGGGTTCATTTGGTGACATTATTCCGGATACAAGTTGTGTCATACATACAATTATTGGTCAGTTTCTAATTCACCATCATAATATTCCGTTACCTGACATGGAATATGTGTTTATGGAGAGGAGAGATACATGGGCCCAACTAAAATCATATTGCATACTTAGGGAATTAGGAAGTAAATTTGGTATTCATAATATCGACTACAATACACCAATCACTATACGGGCATCAGACGATTATATCCAGGGAATGTTTCAGGAATGGATTATGTTTGAGTCATTGCTTAGTAAATTTGAATCACCTAAAAGAATTATCTACGAAGACATTGACTTCTCGAATGTACCATTCTATTCTAAGAATAAAGGATACGAAAACATAACTATAAGCAATATAGAAGAACTTGAATATAAATATAACCTATTTTGGAAAAATAATGCAGAGCAGAGATGAACAAAGTATAATGTGCGGAAATATAACGGTATTCTATACACAAGATACTGACGGCGGTGGATCATTATTTAGTAATGATTATGTTAGTACCATTAAGGAATTATATCCGAATAGAATATTTGATAGATGTTATGAATGGTGTTCGGGTCCAGGGTTTATAGGATATTCTATACTCGGAAATCATCTTTGTAAAACATTATGTCTGGCAGATATATACCAGCCGGCATTAGATCAGGCATTACAGACTGCTTTAGTTAATAATATAGAAAAGAGTATTACAATTTATAACTCAGATAACTGGGAAAACATACCATCCCATGAAAAATTTGATTTAATTGTTAGTAATCCTCCGCATTTTAACGGAAATATCTATATTCTTGATAGAATGGATGCTAATCCTAGAAAATATATGGATAGAGATTGGAAAATACACGAGAGATTCTACAAAGGTGTTAAGAAGCATTTATCTACCAATGGAATTATTCTATTACAAGAGTTTGCATGGGGATCGGGACTAGAAACATTCAGGAGTATGATAGATGATGCCGGCCTAAAGATTCAGAGGCATTTTCTTTCCAACTATAGACATCCAAGTCTTGGATATCTTCTATATTATTTAGAAATAGTTCATAAGGATGTATAATGTGTGGAATTATCTCCGGAAATAAGTCTGTCTCGGATGATAAGATAGAACTAACTCTTAATTCACTTTCGAATAGGGGACCTGATTCTAGAAATTTTTGTAGGATAGGAGAAACTGTATTCCTAGGGCATACATTATTATCTATATCGTCAAAAGAACCAGTTATACAACCAATTTGGAGTAATGACAAGACATTAGTTGGGTGTGTGAATGGTGAAATCTATAATTATGAAATATTAAGGCGTTTCTTAGAAACAAAGGGGTATGTTTTCCAAACAGACTCTGATTCGGAAGTAATTATACATGGTGTTCACTGGATAGGAAAGGATTTTGTAAGATATCTAAACGGTGAATTCTGTTTTGTTGTTTATAATACCAACTCTAATGAATGGATCTGTGCTGTTGATACGTTCGGGACTAAACCACTTAGGTATTATTTAGGCAAAGGGGAATTTTTAATCTCGTCTACTGTTAAGGCATTATCGGTAATGGATATTGCTATCCAAATAGATAAGAAATCTTGCATGTTCTCACTGGCAAGCCAGTGTCTACCAACGGGTAGGACTTTATTTATTGGTATAGATACAATACCACCGAGTCACACGCTTACAATCGATGCCGATATGAACGGTAAGCTTGAATATTACAAAATAGGTACACCTCGCCCGAGTGCAGAGGTAGATTGCATAGAGTTCTTGCTCGAATCAGCCATTATTAGGCGAATCCCCAAGTATCAAAACTTGTCTGTCGTACTTAGTAGTGGTATCGATTCGTCATCTATTGCTTATTATTTAAAAAAGAATAACGCTAAATTCCAATGTTTCAGTATTGATTTTCCAGGGTCAATATATTCCGAATCTAATGATATAAAAGAATTCTGCAAATTTCATGATATATCGACAACATTTATTGATATAACAGATACAGATCTAATTATAAATTTTCCAACAGTTACACTGAATTCAGAGAATTTATCTATCAATCCGCATGCTGTCGGAAAATATCTTGTAAATCAGGAAATGATTAAACAAGGATATAAGGTATGTATGACAGGCGATGGTGCGGATGAGTTATTTTATGGATATTCCCATTTCTACACAAATGATGAATTTCAGTTTTTAACTGATAGTGCGACATTAGGTTCTCGATTTCTGGAAATATTGACGAATTCTGGAAAAGAACTGTTCGATCTTAAATGTATCTTTAGTGACTCATCTGGTTCCGCACAGGAATTGTATTATAGATATTGGTTGAGTGAGTATGGATTAAAATTACTAGGCGATTCCCAGTCTGCATCCCTAGGGCAGGAACATAGATATCCATTTTTGGATACCGCATTATACAATCATGTAGGATCTATAGAAGATTTCAAATTATTGAATCATCCGTCAAAACATGTTCTACGTGACATTGTTAGAACGTGGAATCCAAAATTAGCTGATATGCCTAAAAAGCCATTTACCTCCCCTGTCATTAACCAAAATTGGTTACCATTATTTCAAAAATATGTATTTGAAAATACTAAATTTTTTGAATTAGATATCTTTGATAAAAATTTATTAATTCCATACATAGAAAGATTGACAACCGACATGCTACCAAATAGAATAGTGTTATCGCAGATACTGAGTTTAGGAATTTTAACACTGGAATTGTGCAATGGATGATATTAGATTGTTAACACTTACTGATGATAACAGAGATCTATTTATTGAGACTCTGGAAGCAGAACTTATTAAAGCTTTCGGTGTCAGTAGCGTTGCAGATTTGCCAGAAAATTATAGTGATCGCGAAAGGTGGTCACTTATACGTATGATCAGGGAAAAGAGAATAGATTCGTATCAGTTGATCTATGTTAATGACATGTTCTGGTCAGGTTCCGGCGGATTGGTAAGGCAATTTAATGGTTCTAAGGTATATCAGGGCGGATTTCGTGCCTTTGCTGATGCAAAATCCATAAATGTCGGAATAGGATGCAAATCATATTCGCACGAATATAATACAAAATTTCAAATTGAAAGAGCCAAAGAATTGGGATGCGTATCTTTGGTACTATCATTCAATAACAGTAACAAAAGACTGTTTGAAGTAACCCGCAAGTATCATCTTAAAAAGGTATTTGGAAAAAACGCATTTATTGCAACAGACACACCGGTATTATTTAATGGAGTAGAACAATGGTTATTAACGATGTCCCTAAAATAACAGATGAGCTTAGAGATAAGCTAGCTAGCGTTTTCAATTCTCAATACAATGAGATTAAAGATAATGTGAGTTATCTATTATCCTTCCCTGAAGGAGAGTATGCTCACGAATTTGATTACCATAATATATTCCAGCAAGGTGATAATAATCTTGTTCGAACTGTTGATGGTAGGCCGATGATGTCAGTGTTCAATTTCAATGTTAAAAATTCTATTAGAATTTTTCGATTGCTTGGAATTGAACAGCATAAGCCACTAATAAACGGCATCCGTGTATTTGCAAACGGAGTCATTCCAATGCATGTAGACCTTAACAAAGGCGAATTAGGTCGAGAACTTCCTATACTTTCAATAGTCCTTAGTGGATCTGATGGAATGGTTTTTATGTCCAATAAGAAAGATGGATCTCGCCTTGTCGGTGTGCCGGGTAAGACAGAATTTATTATGTATCCTACCATGATAGAACATGGTGCCCTGGCAGGATCTGAGAATTACGATCTACTTCAAATTCAGCTTTCAAGTATGCCGTGATGGATTTAAGATTTCTGAAAAGATTTACTGATGGTATTATACCACCGGTTTGTCCAGAAATTCTCGAAGTAGATCCATTACTAACTAATATATCTTGGTTGCCATTACACATTCCTAAGATAGAGCCCGATAATTGGGATCTATTTTGGGAATTATGGAATCGTGGAAAATCTCCAATGGGTAAGGATGATAATCCTTACATTATATGGGATACTGTAGGTATTTGGTCATCTCCTGATACCGGAAATAGTGCGGTGCATGAAGATTTTCCATACAAGATGGAAGATTGGAGTTCTTATTTTCCGATTATGTTCGAGAGAATAAGAACTGCTATGCCATTCTTGCACATAAATAATATACGTATTTCGTCAAACATTAAAAGGGTAAATCCCCATTTAGATCCGACTCCGACGATGTATCCATGGCCTAATTCCCTTCGTGTCATGCTATGGGATAGTAATCCAACTCCTACATTTTATATGTTACCATGGCCGGAATCTAGTTTTCTTCAGGCACCTATACCTAAGATAGATGTAATTCCTAATCAAACATACATTTTGGGAGACATACCTCAACACGAAAAGATTTATGTAGATTTACCTGCTGATACAAATACCTTTATATTCAGTAATGGTGAATTTCTGCACGGTGCAGATTTAGCATATCCTAAGATTATTTTAATAGTTCATGGAGTACCCGATGCTGAAAAATGGAAATCTAAATTGTACGGTATGGTAAATATCAAATAGGTGGTATTATGGATTTTAGAAAATTATTACTCGCATTTCAAATTTATGCTCATATTCTATTCGTTGTGGGATTATTTCTTGTCTCGCCATATATTTCTATTCCTGCTATAATTATCTGTCAGATTATTTTTGTCGGCGCCTGCGGCACAGCCTTCTTTCATAGAACCGTTGCACATAAGAATAAAATAAATCCTGTGACTGAAAAAATACTTGTTCTACTATCTTGGATAGGTGGGTCAGGTTCTGCACTAGCATGGGCAGGAACTCATCGTGTTCATCACAGATTTTCAGATACTGAAAAAGATCCTCATTGTCCCATACATCATGGCAAGTTGCGTGCCTATTGGTTATCGAGTGGAGATGCTAATATAATTAAGTATGTGCCGGATCTTCTGAGAAAACCATTATATGTATTTCAACATAAACATTATTTCAAGGTATTAGTTTCTCTACATATAATTGGATTTGTATTTTTGCCATTTTCGATTTATTGGGCTTGCCTTATTGTTCCAGCATTTTTAATGTGGTTTGCTGGCAGCACAATTAATGTATTCTGCCACGATACTGCTGGACCTAAAAATTTATCTATCTTAGGTTATATGCATGCAGGCGAGGGATGGCATAAAAATCATCATCTATCACCGGCCAGTGTTATGTTTAATGAGTCGTATGATTGGGGTGGTCACATACATAAATTGTTAAGGGTGGGATTAAATGTCGAAAAATCTAAAGCATAAATTACCAATTTACAGTATCATAGAACATCTATGTTTAGATAATAATCTATTGGCAGAATTACAGAAAATTATTGTCGATCTCGAATCTGAATTTCTATCAGTGGTCGAAGTTAATAAGAGTCTCTGCGGTATACATCATGAATTGGCTAAATCAGTATACGATAATTTTTTCCAGATTAGTTTAACCGATTCTGAATTTAATAAAGATAATGTAGATTTAGATTCGTGTGAGGTAGTTCATAATGATCTACATAAATCTAGCATGTCTGAAAATATACGCCGTAAGAAATTAATATCGACTCTCGATGATTCACCACTTAATGAGCGTACATATACTCATTCGACAAAAACATATTTGAAATATAAAGATATTTTCGATAAGGTTGTGTCGAAGTTTAAGGGAAGGCCGACTCGCATTCGATTGGTTAAATTACAGGCCGGTACAAGTATTGCACCTCACATCGATTATGATCCATCTTATGCTGTCAGAATTATTATTCCTGTTATTGCGACACCCGATTGTGTAAATATTTTCTGGGCAAAGAATCAAGTGCATTCTGTTGCTTTTGAACCAGGGAAAGCTTATTTTCTGAACACAGGATATAAGCATGCTGTCATGAATTTTAGTAAACATGACAGATATACATTCATGATATCGATTGACGGAACTGAGGATATTAATCATCTTATTGAGGAATAAGATGGGTAGTATCATAGAAATAGATTTCGAAACTATATTGTCTATCTGGCAATATGAATTATGGCCTGAGCGCGGCTCAACTATCGAAACCCATAGTGCTATGCTCTATCAATCGAATGACCTACATACCGGTATGGCTAACTTTGATTATCCTGCCTATTATTATGGATATATTATTGATAATGAAATTATAGGTGTTAACAGTAATCATATGGGTGTAGACGGGTTAATGAGAACACGTGGACTTTGGGTTAATAAAAATTATCGCGGAAAGAGTTATGGACTTCAATTGTTATTAAGGTCTATTGCTGATGCAAGAAATCTCGGCGTCGATGTGTGGAGCTATCCGCGTAGAACTTCATGGTCTACCTATAAGTCTGCTGGATTCATTCTGACTTCAGATTGGACAGAGAGTGAAACAAGTGATAACAATGCCTATTGTTATTTGAAAATAAAATGAAATATCAATTTAATCCATTTAAGTTTTATTACGAGGAGATTGACAGTCCTGTATTTGATTTTAGGTCAGAATGCATTATAGCGGCACGCAAGGCTGCACTAATGAATAAAAACAATCTTCCCATTATTATAACAATGAGCGGCGGGTTAGATAGCGAGCTTATTGCCCAGTCCTTTTATTTGGCCGGTATTCCATTTAAGGCTCTAATAGGAAAACTAACAGTAGAGGTTGCTACTGAAACAATAATTCTTAATGAACATGATTATTCTTACGCAGAAAATTGGTGTGAAAGGCATAACATAGAGATAGAGTATTGTAGCATTGATGTATTCAAAGATGCCAAGTTATTAACTGAGTACGCAATGTCATCTAACGGATTTTCACCGCAATATGCCTGGCATATGTATTTAATGAAATGGGCTAATGATAATGGATATTTCTTTATAGCAGGCCTCGGTGATATTGATATTGTATTGAAAGATAATCAGTATTTTTGTGTTGATACACAGAGAGAATGGTCAATTGATATTTTCTGTGAAAATAATAATCTTGATGGTGTTATTAGGTTTGTAAAATTAGATTCGAGATTGACAGCAGCTTTCTTAAAATTGTCTACAGTGCAGAAACTTATGGAAGATAAAGTCCCAGTTTTGCTAGACCATAAGCATGCATGTTTTTCTGAAGCATTTCCTGAGATGAAATCTAGACCTAAATTTACGGGATTTGAGAAGATTCAAGAATGGGATTCTATTCTAAGAACATACATGAAAAAGTATCATGGAAAGTATAATAATATTTCATATGTACCTATAACATTTTTCCAAAGATGAAAGTTCAAAGTAATTATTTTCAACGTTATTATAATAATGATCCAAATCATATAATAAGAACAAACATTCACGATAAATGGGGTATTCATTTTGACCTAACGAATATAGAAAAACGACCGGTTATGTCATTTAAGAATGAACTACTATATTCCTGTGAGTTAATGTATGATGAATTTAGAAAATATACTCCTACCATAAATGTATTTTTTAGTGGTGGTACCGATTCCGAATGTCTTGTTCGCTGTTTTCACGAAAAAAACATACCAATAAATCCTATAATTATAAGACATAAGCAAATACCCGAATCTAAGGAAACATTAACAGCATTAAAAATTTGCTCAGAATTGAATATAGTGCCTACTTTGATAGATATAGATTTATTTCATCTTTTTAATATCGGTGCATTGCATGATATAGCGTTTAAGTATCAGACTCAATATATAGCAATGCATGAAGTATTATATACTATGGAACAACTTTCTGAACCTGCTATATTAGGTGATGATTTTAAGATTACGTATCAATCCCCGCCGGAAAGAATGTTATGTCGTAATGAGACTGATTATCAACAATGGTATTTTTATATAGAAGAAGATTTAGACGGTATCTATGATAGATTTCAGTTCCTAACAGGTATACCTATGATTGTAGATTCGTTTAAGTTTACACCACAATGTTGGACAGCAATGATGTCAACTGATGAAATAAAAGATATTGTATTCAATGAACGGTTTAAGGCATCCGGAACATCTACGAAAAATTTAATGATGTCTAGGGAATTCGGAGTACCGCTCCGACAAAAGACAAGTGTATTTCGTGATGGGATATATGTTCCTATAGCATTTAAGCTTATGCTTGATACAGGTTGTGAAATGCTGCCTCGTAGAAATATACATTTAGAATATAATAAGTTATTGGAAATATTGAGCGCACATCATGTTGTTTAAGATAGTATCACTTTATGATGAATGCAGAATATTATTATCGACTGTAGATAGGTCTACTTCGAATCGATATCCACCACCGACTGATATTGAATTAGAAAATTATTATTTCAGCAACAACGAAGCAGGATATAAAATTTTCGGATGTTATAGTGATTCTGGTATACTTTTAGCATGTGTATTTGTAAGATTTTCATTTTATAATTATTCTTATATAATTGATTATGTTATAAAATCTCCAGATGTTCCTATAGATTCAGTAATAGAAATATTTAATCAGATTATTATATTTGCTGAACATTCCAATTATTATACATGTTATGCTCGATTTTTTAATAGACAGGATCGAGTATGGGAAAGACTATTGTCGAAATTATCAAAATTAAACAGATATTCAGCTGTAACAGAAGTTATTATTCCACCAAAGAAAAAATCTTCATTTCTTATGTATTGGAATGAGATTCAGCGAAATATAATGTATGATAAATCAATAGTAGTAAAAATGTATTCTTTAATGGAAGAACATAGGGGTTTTAAATAAAATGTTGGCTAAATTATTTGCATTCGGTAAGAGAAACTATATAAATAACGCCGTGGTAACAGCCGATGTATTAGATTTTATCACGCAGACATTTGGTGATGTCACAAATTTTAGATTACAGTTTAAGAAACCATTTCTTACCCAGGGCGAATTTAGGATTGGAATAGATAAATTAGATGGACATTTTATAGGTCATTTCGATTTCAATAATACTCGTTTCTATTTTGCATATTCACCAACAACTATAGAATTAGAAAATAGAAATATATCTGTAGATGATATTAAGACAGATGTAAATATGTTTAGTGTCTGTTATTACATTTCTGATACCGGGCATAGAGCAGTATTAGAAGAGTGTGACAGAATTTATGGACCGCGTATGCCCGATGATAAGGCAATCTTTGTTATTTACGAAATTCCCGATACATCGATTATTTCAAATGTGATAAAAAATAAGACAATACCAAAGGTTGATATTACTAAAATAGAACATATAGGCGATAAAAGATTTAAGTTATCTGTTTTTGTTAATGATGAATTTTTCGGATACAGATATAATACTATAAAGAAATTTATATGACATATTGGAATGAAAAGGTTGATTCTCATATACGTCTCGGTGAGACAGATGTCTATCAGACATATCCTATGCTTGCGGGAAAAATTAACGAGCAGGGATATATTGATGATATTATAGGTCCCTCAGAGGTTGTTTATTTCGGTTCATGTGATTTTATGTCTTCGTTACCATCAAAAGAAGAACGATGGGTAAGCATGTTGCATGAAACTAAATATCCCGACTTACCTTGCATGGCAATAGGTACGTCTGGCACAGGCCTTCCTACAACAGTTAGAAGATTACATTCTTATATTCATAATTATGGTCCTCCTAAACGCATTTACATGTCCATATCTAGATTTGAAAGTTACGAATATGTAAACCAATCTGGACATTGTTATAATGTTAATAGTAGAATAGGCACACCCCGATATTTAAAGAAGCGTAACCTATTAAGCGATCGTGAATTCAATATATGGAAATCGCAGGTCGATATTTACAAGGAACTCTATGACATTAAGAATAATCAATATATTCTTGAGGAAAGATTTGCGTTTATTGAAACCATGTGCAAAGCATACGGTATTGAATTAAATTGGACCTTCAACCTATCAGATGCGGCAATAGTAATATTGCATAGAAATATTGCTATATTTGAACATATTAGTGATTTCATGAAAAGATCATTTGTAGGGCTCGCGCCAATATGTGACCACCTTGTAGATAGGTCTATAGGAATTAATACACATAAAGAGATATATAAGAAATTTATGAATAAAGATTCCTGGAATTATAATAAAATTTGTGATCAGGCAAAGTTGAACTTCGAATGGTTAGAGAAACAATATGGCACAGATTTAATCAAGAACGAAAATTAAATAAATTTGATAAATACGTATATTAAGGGGGATTAAATATGGGCTTTGTCGGTTTATTATTAAAGAATTGGCAACTTGTTGTAATAGGATTACTTTTGGCCGCCCTTGCAGGGTCGAGTATCTATGTTAAGATGCTCAAGAATGATATTGTTGCACTAGAAGCTGAGAAAGCATCCCTTGTTGTTAAGCTAGAAGTTTCTAATGCATCTATTGCTGCATTACAGAAATCAATTGACGAGCAAAATGCAGCAGTCCAAAAATTTAAAGAAGCTGCCGACGAAAGAGAAAAAGCAAACCGCAAAGAAATTGTGAAAGCAAAGGTAGAGTCTGCTAATCAAAAGAAACGTGCTGATGATCTTATGGGTAGAGTAATTCCAAAAGACACTACTGCCTGCGATGCTGCAAATCAATTATTCAACGAGGAGATTAAAAATGCAAAATAAACTCCTTATTGTTGTTGTTGGATTATTTTTAGTAGGCTGTGCCACCGATACTCCACCAGGTATTAATACAGTAATTCAGCGTGTCGAAGTTCCTATTGCAGTTCCTTGCAAGGCCGAAGTTCCTACTAAACCAGATTTTAATTTCGATAAACTAACTCCTGAACAGAATGTTTTTGATAAGACAAAGGCTGCTCTTGCAGATAGGAAATTACATCTCGGATATGAGACTGAGCTTTTGGCTGCATTGAATTCTTGCATAAAATAGAAAGGCATGTTATCATGCTGAATGGAAAATATAAAGACTGAATCTGGAAAAGATCTCCTTGAATGGTATGAACGTGAAGTAAGAATTCACCATTACGATCCGGTAGAAACTCCTCCAAGAGCACCATACTCATTGTATGAGCTCGAGGCAGAGCTTCGCCGAAGGTTAGATCTATTTGATAATAGAAGTTTTTGATTACTTGGACAATCGCTGGTTGAAAGACTAGAGGAAGTTCGGGGCTGCAAAGAACAGGGCTTGTCGCTCTGTGGAAGTGTATTCTTAATGTCTGCCAAAAAGAAAAGGATGATATGGCCCCTGGTGTTGACCGGAGAAATCCCATGTCTTCACCCTGTACTAGAGATAACTACACGCTATACCACAACGACTCCGCAGCAACACAAACAGAACTCGTTGACGCTGTTCGCCGAGGGTTCGGGTTGTGGCACCTATGATCCAGATTGAAACCTGGGGAGGACGGCTAAATACCGTAGATGAATGATTGTCACCAGCAATGGCACAGAACCCCGGCTATAGAGTAATCAATTTTTTGGAGAAGGCAATGAAGAGAGTGATCGAAATTCGTGCCGCAGAAGGCGGAGAAGATAGCAAGCTATTTACAGTAGATCTTGCTCAAGCATACCAACGACATTTTGATAGAGTCGGCTGACTCAGCCGTGTGGTAAAGAATACACCTGGAGAACTTTATATAGAAGTCGAGGGTAAGGATTTATCACATTTAGAAAAAGAAGCAGGCGGCCATCGTATTCAACGTGTACCACCAACAGAACGAAAAGGTCGGGTACATACAAGCACCGTAACTGTTGCAGTAATTGATCCTACAATACAGGAAACAATCTACGAAAACACTGACTTTAAAGTTGAGTGGTATAGTGGGACAGGTGCAGGTGGCCAACACCGCAATAAACA
>Ga0208980_10001101_pt1 | contig 16172 bp, 20 predicted proteins | sample WetSurMetagenome_3_FD_187993 | JGI IMG/M metagenome (GOLD analysis project Ga0208980, IMG submission 187993) | Wetland microbial communities from Twitchell Island in the Sacramento Delta, sample from surface sediment Aug2011 Site A1 Bulk (version 2) | ecosystem: Environmental > Aquatic > Marine... | reverse complement strand
CTGTACTCCGTCGCCAGCGTGAACGCCTTGCCGGACGCGATGGTCACCACGTCGTCGCCGGCGTTGGTGGTCTCGACGCACAGCATGCGCCGGTAGCCGTCGTCGCCCATGTCGCCGAACTTCGCACCCTTCTCGGCCCAGGGATTCCAGACGACGCAGCTCTGGCTGCCGCGCTTGCCGATGCGGATGCGCCGGCGCAACGCCTCGTCCACGATCACCGCCTCGCCCGGGCAGCCGAGGTAGACGCGGTCGACCTCGCCACCGATGGTGACGGCGCCCGACTGCCGCCTGCGCGCACCGCCGTCCACCTTGTCGAGGTACTCGCAGCCGTCGAGCCCCTCGACCCGTGCGGACGCGATGTCGCCCACGTGGAAGTAGGTGTGCAGGGCCTGGGTGATGCTGAGCGGGATCGTGCCGGTGTTGCGGGTCGTGAGCTCGATGAGCAGCCGCTCGCCGACCGTGACGGCGAGCTCCAGCTCGGCCTCGTAGGGCCAGAGCGCCTGCTGCGCGGCGCCTGGGGTGAAGCCGAGCACGAGGCGCGTGCCGTCGCTCACCCGCTCGGCGGCGACCACCCGCCAGTCGAGGTTGCGCGCGAAGCCGTGGCCGGGCTTGGCGGGATCGTCCGGGTGCGGGCCGAACCAGGGCCAGCAGACCGGCGCGCCCCCGCGCAGCGACTTGCCCGCGGCGAACTTCGCCGCCGGCGAGAGCCAGACCACGGCGGGCTGCCCGGCCGGCGCCCAGGTCAGTACCTGCGCCCCTTGCAGCGCGACCTCCGCGGAGCCCCGCGCGTTCGTGACGTGCGCGACCTCCGCACCGTGGTGGCCGACGGCGAAGATCAGCTCGCCGTCGATGCCGAAACGCTCGTTCAAGCTCGCCAGATCGGTCATTGCTCGTTCCTCGTTGTCAGAAGGCACAGAGACGAATCCGTCGTCGCGAGGCCCAATGGGCCGCGGCGACCCAGGCGCCCCTGGACTGCCACGTCGGCCTACGGCCTCCTCGCAGTGACGACCTCGATATCCTCGTTGCGATGCGGGCGAGTCGGCGGACACGGCCCGCCCTATTTCAACCAGGTCCAACCGTTGGACGCCGCGCGCCCGCTCCCCGGTCACCGCCGCGGCGGCACCAGCCGCCAAGCGAGCAGTATCGCGCCGAATACGGCCAGGTAGAGCACCGTAAACGCCCAGTCCGGCCAGTCGTGGTAGAGCAGCCGCTCGAGCCAGTACTGCACAAACCCCGTCCCGTACTCGGCTTCGCCCGCGCGGCGGCGCAGCGCCTCCTCCCAGACGGTCAGAGGGCAGATCCAGCCGACGACGGCGCCGACGGCGACGAAGCCCATTGCCGCCAGGTGCAGCACCCGCCAGGTAAATCGCCGGACCCAGCCCCAGCCCAACAGCCCTCCGACCGCGGTCGCGACCAGACCGCCGACGATGAACAGCACGATGGCGACGTGGAGGATCAGCAGCAGGTCGGCGAGCAACCGGGCGCTCAACGCGGGTCCGCCTCCCGAGGGGCCGAACGAGGAGTGACCTCAGACGTTCAACCGGGCCGAGGCGCTTGTCAACGCGACCGGCGACTGCCAGGTCCGGCTGGTCTGCATCGACCTGCCATGCGGCGTCCACTGTGGCACCAATCGCCGGCCTTCCGCCTGGGCCTGCTCGGTTGCACGACATCCTCGAGCGTCGCCGCAAAGACGGCGATTGACCGTATTGTCGACAGTACGACGAAGAGTATTATCACGGCGTCCCGGCACCGACCCCGATCGCCCATGTCCGTTATCACCGCCAACGACCTCAAGACTCAGGGCGTCTCCGCGATCGAGAAGGCGCTCGAAGACGGCGACGAGACCACGATCAGCGTGCGCGGCAAGCCGCGCTTCGTGGTGATGGACATCGCCCACTACGACCGTCTGCGCGAGGCCGAGATCTACGCGGCCTGGCAGGAAGCCCGCGCGGCGGTGGCGGCCGGGGAATTCGTGGCGGAAAGCGCCGAGGAGCACATCGCCCGCGTCGAGAAGGAACCGGGTGCCAATGGCCTATAGGCTGGTGTTCCCGGCCCCCTACCAGCGGCGCGAAAGGGCCTTCCTCGCAGGACACCCCGACCTGCGCCAGCGCTATTTCAAGACCCTGCTCCTCCTCGAGCAGAACCCCTTCCACCCGTCGCTGCGCCTGCACCCGCTGCAGGGTCGTCTGGCCTCCCTGCATTCCGTATCCATTTCGATGCAGTACCGCATCACGATCGAGCTCGAGGTCCGGGAGCAGGAGATCGTGCTGATCAACGTGGGCAGCCACGCGGAAATCTACTGACCGGTACCGCGGCGGAGACGGCGAGTCAGGCGTCTATAATCCTGGGCCCAATCCACCCGGTCGATTGCCGTGTCCGACATCCGACTCAACGCCGATCCCGCCGAGCTGAAGAAGTTCGAGTCCATCGCCAGCCGCTGGTGGGACCCGACCAGCGAGTTCCGGCCGCTGCACGAGATCAACCCGCTGCGGCTCGACTACGTCGACCAGCGCGCCGGCCTTTCCGGAAAGCGCGTCCTGGACGTGGGCTGCGGCGGCGGGATCCTGTCCGAGGCGATGGCGGCGCGCGGGGCCATCGTCACCGGCATCGATCTCGGGGCGGCCAACATCGAGGTCGCCCGCCTGCACCTCCTGGAGTCGGGGCTGGAGGTCGACTATCGCTGCGTCTCGGTCGAGGCGCTCGCCGGCGAGCAGCCGGCCACGTTCGACGTCGTCACCTGCATGGAGCTGCTCGAGCACGTGCCCGACCCGGCGTCCGTCATCGAGGCCTGCGCGCGGCTGGTGAAGCCGGGCGGGCCGGTGTTTCTGTCGACGCTGAACCGCAACCCCAAGTCCTACCTCTTCGCGATCCTGGGTGCCGAGTACGTGCTGGGCATGCTGCCGAAGGGCACGCACGACTACGCGAAGTTCATCCGCCCGTCGGAGCTGGGCCGCTGGCTGCGCGCCGCCGGCCTCGACCTCGAGCACGTGACGGGGCTGAGCTACAACCCGCTGACGCGCGCCTACGCGCTCGACCCCGACGACGTCTCCGTGAACTACATGGTTTGCGCGCGCCGCCCGGGCCATGCCTGAGAGGCGCGACATCCGCGCGGTGCTGTTCGACCTCGACGGCACCTTCGCGGACACGGCCCCGGACCTCGCCTACGCCCTCAACGCGACCCTGCGGCGCTTCGGCGGGGCGGAGTTGCCGTACGAGCGCATCCGCCCGCACGTGTCGCACGGCGCGACCGCGCTGATCCGCCTCGGCTTCGGGCTCGAGCCGGGCAGCCTGGCCTTCGAGGAGCGGCGACAGGTCCTGCTGCGCGTCTACCAGGACAACCTGTGCCGCGACACGCGGCCCTTCGACGGCATCCCCGCCGTGCTCGACGCCCTGGAGGCCCACGCGCTGGCCTGGGGCATCGTCACCAACAAGCCGTCCTGGCTCACCGACCCGCTGATGGCGCAGCTCGGCCTCGCGACGCGTGCAGGCTGCGTGGTCAGCGGTGACACGACGCCGACGCCCAAGCCGCACCCCGCGCCGATACTCCACGCCTGCGCGCAGCTCGGCGTTTCGCCCGTCCACTGCGTCTACGTTGGCGATGCCGAGCGCGACATCGAGGCCGGCCGGCGCGCGGGCACCGCCACGCTCGCCGTCAGCTTCGGCTATCTCCAGGAGCGCGAGGACCCCGCCGGCTGGGGCGCCGACGCACTGATCGCGAGCCCGCTCGACCTGCTCGACTGGCTCGGGCTGCCGGCCAATGGATGACTACGGCTTCCCGGGCCCCTCGGCACCGGTCGGCAGCAGCGCCTATTACGTCGTCCGGTTCGCGCCCGTCGACCAGCAGCCGGCGCTGGTCGCGCTGTTCGGCTGGCGGCGCGAGCTGATCCGCATCGCGACCGGCATCTCCGACGCAGGGCTCGCGCGCATCAAGCTGCAGTGGTGGCGCGAGGAGCTGGAGCGTGCGGCGGCGGGAACGGCGCAGCAACCCCTGGCACGCCGGCTCGGCGAGGCGATGCAGCGCCACGGGCTTCCGGTCGCGACGCTGGACGCGATGGCCGATGCCACCGACCAGGACCTGCGCGGCGAGGCGCCCTGGTCGCGAGCGGACCTGCTGGCGCACTGCGCGCGCGGTGGCGGCAGCTTCGGCGAGCTGCTGGCGCTCGTCGCCGAGGCGCCGCCGCAGGCGGGCCGCGAGCTCGGCACCGCGGCGCGACTCGCCGAGATCCTCCGCGACCTCGGCGGCGAGCTGCGGCGCGAGCGCTGCCGCCTGCCGCGTGCCGATCTCGACGCCGCCGGGCTGCCGCCGGAGCTCGATGGGCTGCGCGATTCCGCCAGGGCCGAGCCGCTGCGGCGCCTGCTCGGCGAGCTCGCCACCCTCGCGCGCGTCGACCGCCGCCGCGCGGGTGCGGCGAGCCGCTGGTACGCGCTTCGGCGTGCGCTGCTCGACGAGATCGCGCGCAGCGACTTCGACGTGCTCGACGCCAAGACCTCGATCACGCCGCTGCGCAAGCTCTGGGTGGCGTGGCGGGCGTAGCGGCCGCGAAAGCGGGCCTCGCGCCGGCGGCGGATCGGCCTGATTCGCGAGGACCGTAAGCGACAGGGATGTCGCTTACGAGCCTACAGGGACGTATTCACGGCGTGTCCGAGCGGAACAGGCCGATCCGCCGGATTCACCGGCTCGTGATGGTGTAAATTCAGTAACGCCGCCGTCTAAGGACGCTAGTCAATGTCCTACACCCCTCCGCCCGACCTCCTGAAGGACCGCGTTATTCTCGTCACCGGTGCCGGCGACGGCATCGGCCGGGCGACCGCGCTCGCCGCCGCCGCGCACGGCGCCACGGTGGTGCTGCTCGGCCGCACCGTGGCCAAGCTCACGGCCGTCTACGACGCGATCGAGGAGGCCGGCGGCGCCCAGCCCGCGATCTACCCGATCGACTTCGAAGGCGCGACTGCGCACGACTTCGCGGTCATGGGGGAGCGGCTCGACCAGGCCTTCGGCCACCTCGACGGCGTCGTGCACTGTGCCGCGACCTTCCCCTACCTGAGCCGCATCGACGACTACGAGCCGGAAACCTGGGGCAAGGTGCTGCAGGTGAACCTGAGCGCGCCCTTCATGCTCACCCAGGCCTGCCTGCCGCTGCTGCGGCGCTCGCAGGACGCATCGATGGTCTTCCTGTCCGACACCGTCGGCCGGCACGGCCGTGCGTACTGGGGCGCCTACGCGGTCTCCAAGTTCGGGCTGGAGGGCCTGATGCAGACGCTCGCGGACGAGCTCGCCCAATCGGGCATCCGGGCGAACAGCCTCGACCCGGGCCCGACACGCACCAACCTGCGCGCACAGGCCTACCCGGTCGAGGACCCCGCCCACCTCAAGTCGCCGGAGGCCGTCGCGCCGTTCGTGCTCTGGCTGCTCGGGCCAGACAGCGGGGCGACCACCGGCCAGGCCTTCAACCACGGCGACGATCCCTGGACGCTGCTGGCGGAGGGAGAGCCGCCGGCCGCCGGCTGAGGGCCGCCGAAAAACCGTCGTGGTCCGGCCGGCAGGCCGCCGGAAATCCACAAGCCACTAATCTGACTACAGTTTTCCAGGCTGGCATCGTTTTCGCATTTAGGCGCGCAGGAGTGCTTCCTGACACCCGAATGCCATGAGCCAGCTTCGCGCCAAGCAATCACGGACGAGTCGGCCGACGGTCGACCCGCAGCAGGCGGCGGGACGCGTCGGCCCGGCCCCGCCCACGCAGTCGACGACCGAGGTGCTGGAGCTGACCAGCACCCTGCAGACGACGCTCGAGGTCGACAAGCTGATCGAGCTGTTCGCGCGCGAGGTGCGCCGGCACATCGAGGTCGACGGCGTCGCCTACGACGACCCGGACGGCCACGCCCACATCAAGGTCGGCGAGCAGGCCCTGCACCGGGCCAGCTACGACATCGTCGTCGACGGCGACGCGCTGGGGGAGCTGCGCCTCTACCGGGTCCACCCCTTCACCACCGACGAGCTGACGCAGTTCGAGAACCTGCTCTGCGCCCTCGTCTACCCGCTGCGCAACGCGCTCAGCTACCGGCTCGCCGTCGAGCGCGCCCTGCGCGACCCGCTGACCGGTGCGCTCAACCGCGCCGCGCTGGAAGAGGCGCTGCAACGCGAGGTCGAGGTCGCGCGACGCCAGGGCACGCCGCTCGGCGTGCTGTTCGTCGACATCGACCACTTCAAGCAGGTGAACGACACCTACGGCCACCGCTTCGGTGACGACGTGCTGCGCGCGGTCGCCCACGCGGTGAGCGACACCATCAGGCGCAGTGACGCGCTCTACCGCTACGGCGGCGAGGAGTTCGTGGTGCTCGCGAGCCACACCCAGCCGATCGGCGCGCAGCAGCTCGGCGAGCGGATCCGGGGCAACGTCGCCGCGATCGGCATGGTGGGAGGGCACGACCTGAAGATCACGGTGAGCGTCGGCGTGGCCGGCCTGCGCCACGGCGAGACCGGCGACGCCGTCCTCAAGCGTGCGGATGCCGCGCTGTACCGCGCCAAGGAGGCAGGGCGCAATCGGGTCGAGTCGGGAGACTTCGAGGCAACCGGGCGCTGCTGAGAGGCCTCGGCGGGCTCGTCGTAACGGCGGCCGCGGGGCGCCTACGAGGCTATGCGCCGCCCCGGCGCAATGACCAGCCGGACCAATCGGCCCGAGGACGGGCCTCCCACAACCCAAGGGCGCGCCACCGCGCCGATGAACGGCGGCCGCGGGCCGCCCTATGGCGTGATTCTCGTCCGTCCCTCGGGACAGATCCGCCGCAGGCAGCACGCCGCGCACCGCGGGCGCGTGCTGCACGCGACCTTCGCGTGGTGGACGATCAGCCCGTGCAGCTCGCTGAACAGCTGCGTCTGCGGGCCGAACGCCCGCTCGATGCCCTGGCGCAAGGCCTCGTAACCCTCGTCGCCGTTCGCCACTCCCAGACGGCGCAGCAGCCGCCGCGTGTAGGCGTCGATCACGAACACGGGGCGCGCGAAGGCGTAGAGCAGAACGTCGTCGGCCGTCTCGGGCCCGATGCCGTGTACCGCCAGCAGGTCGCGGCGCAGCACCTCGGTCGGCAGGCCCGCGAGGACGTCTTCGCCCCCGGACTCGACGACGAAGCGGCAGAACGCCTGCAGCCGCCGCGCCTTGACGTTGAAGTAGCCCGACGGCCGGATCAGGGCCGCGAGCTCCGCGTGCGGCAGACCGGCGATCGCCGCCGGCGTGAGGGCCGCCGCCGCCTTCAGGTTGGCGATTGCCAGCTCGACGTTGCGCCACGCGGTGTTCTGCGTCAGCACCGCGCCGACCATCACCTCGAAGCGCGAGTCGCCAGGCCACCAGTGCTGCGGGCCGTAGGCCGCGAGCAGGCGCTCGTAGATCTTCTGCAGCGATCGCGGGGCCGGCCCGGGCTCGTGCCGTCGAGCCGGACCAGGTATCGCGGCCATGGCGCCGCCCGGCCTCAGCGGCCCGGCCTGCGCGGCCTGGCTGCCGCCCAGGGCTTCCTCTCGGCGCGGCCGGGCGCGGGCCGGCCCGCAGGTGGTGTCTCGGGCGGCAGGCCCGCGAGCGCGACGAGGGCGGCGCGCTCGTCCGGCGTCGCATCGCGCCAGCGCCCCGCGCGGTCGGTGCTGCCGAGGGTGACGGGGCCGAACCGGATACGCTTGAGGCGCGAGACCCGCACGTCGACCGCCTCCCACATGCGGCGCACCTCGCGGTAGCGTCCCTCGTGCAACGTGACGCGGTACCAGTGGTTGACGCCCTCGCCGCCCATGTCGGCGACGCTGTCGAAGCGGGCCGGGCCGTCGTCGAGCTGGACGCCGGACTGCAGTCGCTGCAGCACCTCGGGCGTCAACTCGCCGAGAACCCGCACGGCATACTCCCGCTCGACCTCGCGCGAGGGGTGCATCAGCCGGTTCGCGAGCTCGCCGTCGGTGGTGAGCAGCAGCAGGCCCATGCTGTTGATGTCGAGCCGGCCGACCGCGATCCAGCGCCCCCGCTTCGGGCGCGGCAGGCTCTCGAACACGGTGCGCCGGCCTTCGGGGTCGGCGCGGGTGACGATCTCCCCCTCCGGCTTGCTGTACACGAGGATCTGCCGCTCGGGCGGCTCGAGCCGGCCGGCCGGGATCACGCGGCCGTCGACCCGGATGCGGTCGGTCGGCCGGACCCGGTCGCCGAGCTGGGCGATCTCGCCGTTGACGTCCACCCGGCCGGCGCGGATCCACTCCTCGATCTGGCGCCGCGAGCCGAGTCCGGCGGTGGCCAGCACCTTCTGCAGGCGCTCGCCGACGGTCGGGGTCTCACTCATGCCACTCGCCCCGCTCTGCGCCCGATGGCCCCACTGCGCCGGCCACCGAACCGTCGGCCTCGCCCGGCGCGCCGCTCAGCAGCGGCGATCCTTCCGACTCGGCGACTGCCGCGGGCGCGGCGTGCGCGACGATTGCGGCGCCCTCCTCGCCCTCGGGCACCAGGTCGAGCTCGCCGTCGATCGAGACGAGATCCCGGATCTCGGCAAGCGGCGGCAGGTCGTCGAGCGAGCGCAGCCCGAAGTAGTCGAGGAACTGGCGCGTCGTCGCGTACAGGCTCGGCCGGCCGGGCACGTCGCGCTGGCCGACGACGCGGACCCACTCGCGCTCGAGCAGGGTCTTCACGATGTTGGTGCTGACCTGCACGCCGCGGATGTCCTCGATCTCGCCGCGGGTGATCGGCTGGCGGTAGGCGATGATTGCCAGGGTCTCCATCAGCGCGCGCGAGTAGCGGCCGGGCTTCTCCTCCCACAGCCGCGAGACCCAGGGCGCATAGCTCGCCCGCACCTGGATCCGCCAGCCGCTGCCGACCTCGCGCACCTCGATGCCGCGCCCCGCGTAGTCCTGCTCCAGCTCCGCGAGGGCGGCACGCAGCGCGGCGTGATCAGGCTGCGCAGCCTCGTCGAACACCGCCGCGAGGGCGTCGAGCTCGAGCGGCCGGCCGGCCGCGAGCAGCGCGGCCTCGACGATGGTCTTGAGGCTCGTGCCGTCGCTCATCTCAGCCGCCTCGCGCCTTCACGTGGATCGGGCCGTAGGACTCGGTCTGCACCAGCTCGATCAGGGTCTCCTTGATGAGCTCGAGGACCGCCATGAAGCTCACCACCACGCCCAGGCGTCCCTCGGTGATGTCGAAGAGCTGCGTGAACTCCACGAAGCCGCCGCCGCGCACCGCGTCGAGCACGCGCGTCATGCGCTCGCGCATCGACAGGGGCTCGCGCTGCACGTGGTGGCTGGAGAACAAGGCGGCGCGCTGCATCACGTCGCGGAAGGCGAGCAGGACCTCGCGCAACACCAGCTCGGGCGGGCGGCGCACGACGAGCCGGTCCGGGAACTCGATCGCTACCGCGTGCACGTCGCGGCCGAGCTGGGGCATGCGGTCAATGTCCTCGGCCGCCTGCTTGTAGCGCTCGTACTCCTGCAGCCGGCGCACCAGCTCGGCGCGGGGATCCGCCTCCTCGTCCTCGTTCTCGGCCACGCGGGGCAGCAGCATGCGCGACTTGATCTCCGCGAGCATGGCGGCCATCAGCAGGTACTCGGCCGCCAGCTCGAGGCGCAGGTCGTTCATCATCTCGATGTACTGCATGTACTGCGCAGTCACCTCGGCGATGGGGATGTCGAGGATGTCGAGGTTCTGCCGCCGGATCAGGTAGAGCAGCAGGTCGAGCGGCCCCTCGAAGGCATCGAGGATGACCTCGAGCGCGTCGGGCGGGATGTACAGGTCGCGCGGCAGCTCGGTGTACGGCTCCCCCAGCACCACCGCGAAGGGCATCTCCTGCTGCTCCGGGCGGGGCTGCTCCTGCGCTGCGGTCGCGACCGGCATGGGTCTGCGCTCAGCGGTAGTGCAGCGACATCGCGTCGCGCACCTCGTCCATGGTCTCGCGCGCCACCTCGCGGGCCCGCTCGCAGCCCTCGTTGATGATCCCGCGCACCACCTCGGGCTGTGCCTCGAACTCGCGGGCGCGCTGCTGGATCGGCCGCAGCTCGACCAGGACGGCGTCGATGATCGGCTGCTTGCACTCCAGGCAGCCGATGCCCGCCGACCGGCAGCCCGCCTGCACCCACTGCTTCACGGCCTCGTTGGAGTACACCTGGTGGAACTGCCAGACCGGGCACTTCGCCGGATCCCCCGGGTCGGTGCGGCGCACGCGCGCGGGATCGGTCGGCATGGTCTTCAGGTCCTTCTCGACCTGCTTCAGGTCGGCGCCGAGGGCGATGGTGTTGCCGTAGGACTTCGACATCTTCTGGCCGTCGAGCCCCGGCATCTTCGCCGCGTGGGTGAGGAGCGGCTGCGGCTCGGGCAGGATCATCCGGCCGCCGCCCTCGAGGTAGCCGAACAGCCGGTCGCGGTCGCCGACGGTGAGGTTCTGCTGGGACTCGAGCAGCGCGCGCGCCGCGGCGAGCGAGTCGTCGTCGCCCTGCTCCTGGTAGGCGCGGCGGTAGCCGTCGTAGAGCTTCGCGTTCTTCTTGCCCATCTTCTTCATCGCCTGCTCCGCCTTCTCCTCGAAGTCGGGCTCGCGGCCATAGAGATGGTTGAAGCGGCGCGCCACCTCGCGCGTCAGCTCGACGTGCGCGACCTGGTCCTCGCCGACCGGCACCATGCCGGCCTTGTACATCAGGATGTCGGCGCTCTGCAGCAGCGGGTAGCCGAGGAAGCCGTAGGTCGAGAGGTCGCGCTCCTTGAGCCTCTCCTGCTGGTCCTTGTAGCTCGGCACGCGCTCGAGCCAGCCGAGCGGCGTGACCATCGACAGCAGCAGGTGCAGCTCGGCGTGCTCCGGAATGCGCGACTGGATGAACAGCGTCGCCTCGCCAGGGTTCACGCCCGCGGCGAGCCAGTCGATCACCATCTCCCAGGTGCTCTGCGGGATGATCGACGGGTCTTCGTAGTGAGTGGTCAGCGCGTGCCAGTCGGCCACGAAGTAGAAGCACTGGTACTCGTGCTGCAGCTCCACCCAGTTCTTGAGCACGCCGTGGTAGTGGCCGAGGTGGAGGCGGCCGGTGGGCCGCATGCCGGAGAGCACGCGCGCGTGCTGTGCAGGGACGGGGTTCAAGCGGATTACCTCAGGTCACGAGAAGAAGAGGCGGAGAACGACATCGGAGCCGGGCAGCAGCTGGATGCCCGCGAGGATGAACGGTGAGACGAAGCGCCCGAGCACGCCGGTGACCAGCAGCGCGATCAGGATCGCCAGCCCGTAGGGCTCGATGCGCGCGACGACGCGCGCCAGCCGAACCGGCAGCAGGCCGACCAGCACCCGGCCGCCGTCGAGCGGCGGCAGCGGAATCATGTTGAGGACCAGCAGGACGACGTTGATCAGCACGCCGGCCGCACCCATGAGCAGCAGCGGCGCCCCGACCCAGCTGCTGAACGGCAGCAGCCAGCCGCCGACGAAGATCGTCGCCGACCAGAGTGCGGCCATGATGAGGTTGGACAAGGGCCCTGCCGCTGCGACGATCGCCATGTCCCGCCGCGGCCGGGCGAGGTTGCGCGGGTTCACCGGGACGGGCTTGGCCCAGCCGAACAGGAACCCGCTGCCGCCGGACGCGAGCGCGGTCAGCGAGTACATCGCGAGCGGCACGAGGACGGTGCCCACGGGATCGATGTGGCGCAGCGGGTTCAGGGTGACGCGGCCGAGCAGCCGCGCGGTGCGGTCGCCGAGCCGGTCCGCGACATAGCCGTGCGCGGCCTCGTGCACCGTGATCGCCAGAATCACCGGCAGCACCAGCACCGCGAGCTGCTGGACGAGCGTCAGTTCATCCATGGCGGGGCATCATAGCAACCGCGTCAGACCGCCCCGAGGCGCGCGACGTCGCCGCGGCCCTCGCGCACCACCCGCGGCACGTCCTCGCTCAGATCGACGACCGTCGTCGGCTCCAGGTCGCCGAACGCGCCGTCGATGATGAGGTCCACGAGCTTCTCCAGCCGCTGGCGTACCTCGTAAGGATCGTTGAGCGGCTGCTCGTCTCCCGGCAGCTGCAGGGTCGTGCTCATCAGCGGCTCGCCCAGCTCGGTGAGCAGTGCCTGCAGGATGGCGTTCTCCGGGACGCGGATGCCGATGGTCTTGCGCTTGGGGTGCTGGACGCGGCGCGGCACCTGCTTCGTGGCGGGCAGGATGAAGGTGTAAGGCCCCGGGGTCGTGGCCTTGAGCAGCCGGTAGTGGGCGTTGCCGACCTTCGCGTAGCTCGCGATCTCCGACAGATCCCGGCACACGAGGGTGAGCTGGTGGGACTCGTCCAGGCCGCGGATGCGCCGGATGCGGTCGAGCGCGTCCTTGTCGCCGATGAGACAGCCGAGCGCGTAGGTCGCGTCCGTCGGGTACACGACGACGCCGCCGTCGCGGATGATCTCCGCCGCCTGACGGATCAGGCGCGGCTGCGGAGTCTCCGGGTGGATGACGAAGTACTGCGACACGTCGGGGATTCCGGCTCAGGCGGCCAGCGCCTCGCCCTGCCACAGCGGCGTGCAGCCCGGTGGCAGAGCCGGCAGCCTGCCGAGCTCCAGGTAAGACTGTCCGGGCCCGTGGTAGTCGGAGCCGATCGAGGCGAGCAGACCCAGGCCCTGCGCGTGGATGGCCATGAGCCGGTTGTCGTCCGCCGAGTGGCTGCCCGACACGACCTCGAAGCCGACCCCGCCCGCAGCGCGGAACTCCTGCCCGAGCCGGCGCAGCTGGCCGCGGTTCAGCGGGTAACGCGCCGGGTGCGCGATCACCGCCTGGCCGCCGGCCCCGGTGATCCACTCGACCGCCTCGCCCAGCGGCGCCCACTGGCCGGGCACGTGGCCGGGCCGACCGCGCACCAGGTACCGGCGGAAGACGTCACGGACCGACTCGGCGCGACCGAGCTCGACGAGCACGCGGGCGAAGTGGGTCCGACTGATCAGCCGGCCGCTCGACAGCGCCCGCGCCCGTTCGAAGGTATCGGGGATTCCGTCCTTCGCGAGCCGCCGACCGATCTCCTCCGCGCGCCAGTCACGGAAGCCGCGCAGTCCCGCGAGGCCGTCCTGCAGCGCGGCGTCGTGGGGATCGATGCCGAGCCCGACGACGTGCACCGTCATGCCGCCCCAAGTGACGGAGATCTCGACGCCCGGCACGAACCGCAGCCCGAGCCCGAGTGCCGCCTGGGCCGCCTCGGCAACGCCCTCGGTCGTGTCGTGATCGGTCAGCGCCAGCGTCCGGATGCCGGCCGCGGCGGCACGCTCCATCAGCTCCGATGGCGGCAGGGTGCCGTCGGATGCCGTCGAGTGGAGATGGAAATCGTGGTCCGGCGACATCGGGCGATTGTACAGAAAGCCCCCCTGCACCGCTTGATCGGCCATCGGGTTGCAGGAGAATGCGGGGCGGACCTCCGAGTGGAGCGGATGATGCTGATTCCCCCCGTCGACCTGGGTTATCTCCTCGACCGCAGTCGCGAGCTGTGCGGGCAGGTCGCCGAGGCCTGGGAAGATGCGGCGCGGGACGCCTCGGGTCCCGCCGGACCCGAGGGCGTCGCGGCGGGAATCGACCACCTCTTCGCGATGCTGGACGATCTCGACAGGACCTCGCCGACCGGGCCGCGCCCCCGGCCCGGTGCCGCGGAGCTGCGCGACCTCGCAGCCTACGGCGTGGGTCTCCTCGGCGACCTCGCCGCCTGCGCGCGACGGGTCGGCATGGACGACGAGGCCTCCGCCGCAGAGGCACTGACGGTGCCGTTCAGCGTCCTGATGGCGCGGCAGGGCGCGGAGCTGTCGGCCCTCGAGCCCGTGGTCAACGCCCTGGCCGCACTGGCCAACGGCCTGTCCGACCCCGGTGACCTCGCACAGCTCTTCGGTCTGATGGGCGAGATCGTGAGCGCCGTGACCCCGTCCGTGGCGCAGGATGTCGGCCACACCGAGCCGCAGCGACCGTGGCGGGTGCTGCTGCTGAACCGCGCCATCGTGGCCACGCGGTCGCACCGCCCCGCCCTGATGAACGTCGCCTTCGACGCCGTCGTCGAGCACCTTCCGCAAGAGGCAGCCCGGTTCTTCGAGGAGGGAATGGCGCAGATGGACGCGCTGGACTACCCGCCCCAGGTGCGCGCCGTCATGGAGCGCTACTACCTGCGGCAGGGGCCGGCCCCCCACACGCTGCACTGACGGACCCCGGCCCCAGGGATCGCCCGCTCTAGGCCGCGCGAGGCGCGCGAGGTACCATCGCGGGTCGCGTCGACCCCTCTAGCGCGCCCGAGACCGCTCGGCGAGATCCGCCCAGATATGAAGTTTTTTCTTGATTTCTTCCCTATCTTATTGTTTTTCGCCGCTTACCAGGCGTGGGACATCTATGTCGCCACGGCGGTGGCGGTGGCAGCGGCGGCGCTCCAGGTCGTCTGGCAGCGGCTGCGCCACGGCCGGGTCGAGAAGATGCAGGCCATCACCCTCGGCCTGCTCATCGTGTTCGGCGGCCTGACCCTCCTGCTGCACGACCCGGTCTTCATCAAGTGGAAGCCGACGGTCGTCAACTGGCTGTTCGCGGTTGCGTTCCTGGTGACGGCCTACGTGGGTGAGCGCAGCCTGCTGCAGCGGATGATGGGCCACGCCGTGACCCTGCCGGACGCGATCTGGCGGCGGCTCAACTGGGCGTGGATCGGGTTTTTCGCGGCCATGGGCGCACTCAACCTGGTCGTGGCCTACCAGTTCTCCGAGGACGTCTGGGTGAAGTTCAAACTGTTCGGGCTGATGGGCCTCACCCTGGTCTTCGTGCTCGCGCAGGCACCCTACCTGGCGAAGCACATGGAGCCCGAGGCCCCGGCCAAGGAGGAGACATGATGCTCTACGCGATCATCGGGACGGATCGCCCCGACAGTCTGGCCGCGCGCCACGCCGCGCGCCCCGAGCACCTCAAGCGCCTGGAGACCCTGCAGGCGGAGGGACGGCTCGTGCTGGCCGGCCCCTTCCCCGCCATCGACGCGACGAATCCTGGCCCCGCCGGCTTCACCGGCAGCCTGATCGTCGCGGAGTTCCCGAGCCTCGCCGCGGCGACCGCATGGGCCGAGGCCGACCCCTACGTCGCGGCAAGCGTGTACGAACAGGTCACCGTGCAGCCGTTCAAGAAAGTCTTTCCCCGCTAACCATTAAGGACACCCGATGAGACTTCCCCTGCTAATCGCCACCCCCCTGCTCGCCCTGGCGGCCGCCGTCGCGTCCGCCCAGGCCCCGAACGCCCCGCGCGACCTGGTCGACGTCAATGGCACCAAGATCGACGAGGTCGACTTCCTGATCTTCGCCAGCGAGGTGCAGCCGCAGGCGACCGCGCAGTCGCTGAACGACCCGCAGTTCCAGGCGGCGGTGATGAACGAGCTGGTCAACACCGTGCTGCTCAGCCAGGACGCGACCAAGAACAAGCTCGACAAGAACCCGCGGGTCGCCGCCGCGCTCGAGATCGCCCGCAACAAGGTGCTCGCGCAGATGGCGATCCTCAGCCACGTGCAGAGGAACCCGATCAAGGACGAGCAGGTCAAGAAGGCCTACGACGAAAAGATCGCGAAGGGCCCGATCCGCGAGTACAAGGCCCGCAACATCGTCGTGAAGACCGAGGACGAGGCCAAGGCGGTGATCAAGTCGCTGGACGGCGGCGAGAAGTTCGCCGAGCTGGCGAAGAGCAAGTCGGTCGCCTCGAACGCCGCCTCCGGTGGCGAGCTCGGGTGGGTCGCCGCCGAGCAGATGGTGAAGCCGATCAGCGAGGTGGTGACCAAGCTCGGCAAGGGCGCGCACGCCAAGACGCCGCTGCAGACCGGCGCCGGCTGGATGGTGCTGCAGCTCGAGGACACGCGTGACACCCCGCCCCCGCCGTTCGACGAGATCAAGGCCGCCCTCACCCAGGAGCTGCAGCGCGAGTCGGTCGCCCGCTACGTCGCCGAGCTGCGCAAGGCCGGCAAGGTGCGCGTGGTCGAAGGCGGCCAGGGTCAGGCCGCCGCGCCCAAGGCGCCGGCCGCCCAGGCGAAGCCGCAGGCCAAGCCCGCCGCACCGGCTGCACCCAAGAAGCCCAGCGCCGACGACATGATCGCCCCCAAGAAGTAGGAGCGGCCTCTAGGCCGCGACGGGATCGCGCCAGGGACGGCGCGCCTACACCTCGGCGAGATCCCCCTTCTCCTGCAGCCACGCGCGCCGGTCCCCGGCGCGTTTCTTTGCCAGCAGCATGTCGAG
>Ga0208980_10001100_pt1 | contig 16183 bp, 9 predicted proteins | sample WetSurMetagenome_3_FD_187993 | JGI IMG/M metagenome (GOLD analysis project Ga0208980, IMG submission 187993) | Wetland microbial communities from Twitchell Island in the Sacramento Delta, sample from surface sediment Aug2011 Site A1 Bulk (version 2) | ecosystem: Environmental > Aquatic > Marine... | reverse complement strand
GATCTCCTCAAGTTCCTTTTCAAATACATCCGGCATATATTCAACAAAATAGAGCACCCTGTGGATGAATTCACCTCTGCGCCTTTCTGCGATACTCATAATTTCATCAGAGCGGATCTGAATTTCCACCTGGCGGTGGTGATGCAGGACAGGCAATCTCTCATGAATTTCTTTACCCGCAACTTCCTGCCTTTCAGGTCTGGCTGATGGAGGGAAATCGTTTTCCGGAAGAATATCCATAGGATAGCTTTCCTTGTTTCCTTTAACGCCTATGACATAGAGTTCTTCCTCTGCACGTGTAAAACCAACATACAGGCTATTGAGCCTGTTGACCTTATCCTTTAATACCTCTTCGCTGTAGAGAGGTTCAAAATCAGGATTACTGATCAGTATTTTTTGTGTAATCTTCAGCAGACGGATCCCGTTTTCATCTTCCTCTAAAAAATAATCGAACCCCCTGTTCCGGTCTTCATAAAGCAGGACTATGACAACAGGGAATCCCAGGCCTTTGGACTTATGGATGGTCATGACCTTTACAGCGTCCACATCCTTTGGCACATCCATGTTCCACTCAGATTCACCGCTGTCGCCATCAGATGCAAAATCAAGGAAATCCCTGAGGCTGTTATATCCGGCGCCTTCGAACTCCTTGACAGCCTCAAGTATCTTAACCAATGCAGCCTCTTCATACTCCATCGTCTCAAAAACCCTGAAGACACTGAATACCTCTGTAACGAGGTCATACAAAGGGAAATAGCCCGATGACCTGAAAAGTCCTGCAAAATATTTACTCCAGAGACTGCCATATTCCTTCTGGAAAGATTTATACAGAGGCGGTCTGTCTTTCTCTACGAAACAGAATACCCTTAGTTCCTCTGTATCAATTCCTGCGGAATCTTTTTTGAGTATGCTCCCGAAGATATCGCCGATGATAAAGGTTGCAAAAGAGAGGTCATCAGGAGGTGAATCGAGAAAATTCAGCAGAGCGACTATCTCACCTGTGATCTTCCTCCTTCGTATATCGAGGTTGCTGTATGAGATAAAAGGGATATCCTTCTCGTTCAGCCATGTGGTCACTCTGACAGCATCTTCATTCTTCTGTGTCAGAACAGCGATGTCCCTGTAACCGAAGCCTCTTGTACGAAATTCCTGGACAAGATTCTGTATCTTTTGCCGCTCAACAGGGTTTTCATTATCCCTTTCATATATTGCCACCTCTGCATATCCTGTGTTCTTTCTTCCCTCTTTAACTATCTGAACATAATCGGTCAGACCACTCTTGTCCCCTGCTTCTCTGTATTTATCATTTTCCGGAACAACCCTTTTGAATACCTTTTCGCTGAAGTCGAGTATCTTTTGCAGGCTCCGGTAGTTCCTGCCGAGTTCCCTGACCATGTGTTCCGCAGAGGGGAACGGGTTCGAGTTTTCGGTCTCCTTCATGATGGTATAGTCTGCATCACGAAATCCGTAAATAGCCTGTTTGGTATCTCCCACGACAAAAAGACTTCCACCCTGTGAGAGAGAATTCTCAAGGAGCGGCGAGAGGTTCCTCCATTGAATAGGTGAAGTATCCTGAAATTCATCGATAAGGAAATGAAAAATGGTTTCGCCGATCCTGAAGTAGACTTCGGGTACGATCTCCCTGCTCAGATATTCGGCAAGATACCTGTTGATATCTTCAATAAATATCTTCCCCTGCTGTTTCTTCACCTTCTCAATAGCTTCGCGGAATTCCTCGTAGACTTTCAGGTAAGGCTGATAATAAGAGCGTGAATAGAAAGCGGTATATTCCCTGATAAGGTTGCCAACCTCTGCCCACTGGTCTGCTATCACGTCGTAGGAAACTTCCAGGGCAGTTTGACCGCTTCGCGGTTTCTTCACCGGCGGGGTTTTAATTCCTTTGCCGATAATATCAGCAAATCTATCTTCCGCAATCAGGGTGAGGATGCCTGCAAAAGAAGATTTCGCATTCGGTTCTAATCCTGATTGAAGTATCACATTCTCTATTCCATGCATTGCCATCCTGATTCTTTCTTTCGAAAGCTGCAAGTCTGATGAAAAATCCTGCATCCTTATTTCTCCGCCGGTTGAGGCGAGTATCCTGTAGATCTTTTTCACCTCTTCAAGAAGGGGCTTTGAAGGGTCCCATGGAAAGGCAGAGCTTTCAACTTTTTGATCGAGGATTATCCGGATAATCCGTTCAAAAAGCTCTGCCTCTGCTGTTCCTTCACGTACATTTCTCAGGAAACGGTCAAAAGAATATTCCATGAGGGAATCAATGCTTAAAAGGATCTCAAATTCCGGATTGTAGCCGAAATCTATCGCAGATGTTTTGAATACAGTTGTCATAAAACTGTCTATGGTCTTTACCTGAAAGTCAGAGTAATTATCAAGGATTTCTTCTATTAAGTCTCCAGCCTTTCCTCTCATTTTTCCCCTGTCGAGAGATATAATTTGCAAGAGTTCTGCCAAAAGTTCTGCATCATCAAAAAAGACGGATTTCAGCCAGAAGAGTATCCTCTCCTTCATCTCCTTTGCTGCATTATTTGAGAAAGTAACAGCAAGGATATTCCGTAAACTGTTATGCGGGATTTTCTCTGACAGGATAAACTGGACAAAGCGTTCTGTGAGGGTATGTGTTTTCCCCGAACCTGCAGACGCCTTCAGGATCATAAAATGCGGGAAATGAATCTTTGTATCCTTTTCCAGGATCGGACTTGTCATATTGATCTCGTGTCTTTTGATGGTGCGAGAGAGGGGAGTTGAACCCCTACGGTCACCCACTGGCTCCTAAGGCCAGCGCGTCTGCCAGTTCCGCCACTCTCGCATAAATGATTTTAAAGGATCATCCGGCATTTCTGCAATTTCTTATTTCAGGGGTGCAACAAGACTGCAGCAGAAAGAATCTGAAGATATTAAAGATATTTTGCTGAGTACCGGCAATTTTTAGGTCTTTTTATGTTGCTATCTATGCTCAGTATTTGATTCTGACCACAATAATTCAATAATTCATTATCACACAATGTGTAATAATAATTCATGGCTGTTATTACCAAAAAAGTAGGGAGTAAAGTTTACGCATATATTTCGGAGCGTGAAGGCAAAAAGGTCATCCATAAATACCTTGGCCCGGCAGATGATCCTGCTGTCGAAAAAACCATATCGGCGTATCGTAGAATTTATACTGTTCCTGATGTCTTTCGATACCTGTTCTGGGATGCAAGGCTTGAGGATATTCACATGCGGAGGAATGCCCGTTACATAATAGAGAGGATACTTGATATGGGCAATCTGGATGGTGTGAACTGGCTCCAGCGAATATATCCGGTCCAAAAAATAATAGAAGTTCTCACATCATGCAGGAGCCTGAACCAAAAATCGAGAAATTTCTGGAGGCTATGGTTTGACCTTGAAAATACATAGAAAGTGCCTTGCACCAAAGGGATGGACAGTCCTTAAGAAATTGGGGTACCTTGTCGCAAAACACGAATTTGTGCTCGCGCGCGGCACTGGGTTGGCACTCTGGATTGGACATCGTATATCTTATGACCTCGTTTTTTTTACACTGCATTATTTCCGGAACGATACACTGATCCTGGAGATTAAAAAAACAACAAAAGATTATCAGGTCATGTCAGAAGAAGAGGGCAGCCTGCCTCTGGAGATTGAAGGAGTCAAGGTCTCCTTTTTCAAATATGAGTATCCTTTTATTGCCGAATCTGTCAGGCTGGGGCAAGCTATGCTGGCCGGAATACTCGATATCGCTGCGATGGAGGTGATTGCTATAAATCAAAGGGGGGTGAAAAGAGATTTTGTTGACCTTTATGCAATGCTGCAGGAAATTCCTTTTCACATAGTTGCAAGGCACATGGTAATGCGATTTGGAAAGGAGAGGATCAACCCTGTTCAAACAGGCAAGTCGCTCGTATAATTTGCGGATGCCGATACGAACCCAGATCCCGCCTATAGGAAAGGAATGGAACTGAACTGGGATCATATTAAAAAGTTCTTCAGGGCGCATGTGAAACAATATGTTCTTGACCTGGAAGCAGCGAGAAAAAAAGAAGAATAACTCTAACTGGGATGTGTACCTTATTATTTGCTAAGAGGGGAATGATTTTCGGGTTTTGAGGCTATATCTTTACTACTACTTCTGTTGCACTTCGCAATGCCTCCCCGATGTTGCCGGGTTCTTTTGCATCACCAATTGTGTATATTTCTTTGACCTTATCCTTAAGAACGTCATAGAGAGAATTCTCAGGAATGCTTCCGACAGAAACAACAACAGAATCCGCCTTCAGTTCTTTTACCTGACCACTTTTATCTTCTATGAGCACTTTTCCATATTCAAAGGCCGTCACCTTACACGCAGTAAAAATTGTTACGCCCTTCTCTTTCAGTCTGTTGAGGAGTTCCTGCCTCGGAATTTCTTTCATCCTCATTAATGGCTCATTGCACAATTCGACAATCGTCACTTTTTTCGATTCCGAGGACAGAATGTCTGCTGTTTCGCAACCGATATCTCCGGCTCCGATGATAATAATATTTACTCCAGGCAGAACAGATGCCCTTTCATACACCGATCTGACATTGACGACAAACGGCAGGTCGATTCCCGGAATACGCGGAAGGCACGACTTTGAACCTGTGGCAATGATGACCGCGTCTGGCTTTTTAGAAAAGATTTCTTCGGGAGAAACAGCCTTTCCCAAGATGACCCGCACATTCGTCTTCCCGATGGAATGTATCAAATATCTGCAAAAATTATTTATCCCTTCCTTGAATGGAGCCTTGCAGGCAAGATGCAACTGCCCGCCGAGGGACTCCCCCTTTTCATAAAGGGTAACCTCGTGCCCTCTCCGGCTCGCGAGGATTGCGCATTCAACACCTGCGGGTCCGCCGCCGATAACCACCACCTTCTTCTTCTCTGAGGCCGGAGTTATTTTCAGGCGGTATTCCTGGCCGGCAAAGGGGTTTATTGTGCAGCTCCTTCCTAATCCTTTCACACCCTTGTCCGCGCAATCTTCAAGGTCCGAGAGACAATATCGAATATCCCCGGTCATTCCTGCTTCTGCCTTTTTGGGCAGATGCGGATCAGCAACAAGCGGCCGGGCCATCGCAATAAAATCGGCGTCCTGTTCTTTAAGTACCTTATCTGCAAGCTCCGGCGTGTGAATCTTTCCGACTGCAATAACAGGTATGGTAACCGCCTTTTTTATGATCCTTGCCAGGTGAACAAGAGGCCCGGAAGGAAGATAGTGTGAAGGGATAGTCATCCTTTTAGTGGCCTTATTCCCTCCATTTGCAAGTATCGCATCGCCGCCAGCGCGTTCTATATGTTGAGCAACTACAGTGGTTTCCTGAAGTGTTAGCCCTCCGTCAACAAACTCATCACAGACAAGTTTAACCACTACCGGAACATCATTCCCGGCTTCCTGTTTAATAAGCTTTATCAGGTTTATGAGAAACCTCATACGGTTCTCGATACTTCCGCCATACTCATCTGTCCTCTTGTTTGAAAGTGGTGAAAGGAGCTGTGATATAAGATCCCCGTAACTCGCCTGGACCTCTATTCCGTCATATCCCAGCTCCATGGCCCGCTGCGCAGCATCCGCCATTATCTGCAATATCTTTTCTGCCTCGTCAGTAGTCATAATTTTTATCAGAGGGGCAATCCATATATTACCTTTCTGCTTGGCTCCGGAGACCTCATGGTCAAAGATCCGCTCCTTGGGGTAATTTAGCTGCATGAACGCTTTTGCCCCCTCTGAATGAATTACATTGAGAAGATTCCTGATCCCTTCTGCAAACTCGGGAATGTCAAAGCGCAGTTCATTGGGACCTTTATACGCGCGTGGAAAATCAAGGCATGGACAGTCAAGCACAATCATGGCAACACCGCCGCGTGCCCTCTCCCTGTAGAATTCTATCATCCGTTCGTTTACTTTACTGTCAGTGGAGTATTTTGTCGGATATAAAGACATGATAAGGCGATTTTTTAAAATACACGTCCCGATTTTTCCTTCCACGAATATATGAGGAAAGTACATCTTTCACCTCCCATTGACAGGGTCTTTCGGACTATGAACACATTATACCAGATGGGAAGAATTCGTCCTTTATAGGAAAGGGGTTTTGCTGCGGCGAAAGGGATGCATTAAAAAGTGTGTCCCTTTTTTGTTTATTTCATTTATTAATTTTCAGTTATTATGAACATTTGATTTTGCGGATTAGTAGGTGCAGCAAAGAAAAAGGCTATGCGTATAGCGCGGTGAAGTCACCCTTCTCAATAACTTCCTGTAGTGTTGATTCTTGAATCTTCCCATACAAAACATCACTACAAACGGGAATAAACGGCTAACCTTCAAATTGTCATTATAGATATATAAATACTTTCAATTGACATCCTAACCTATTTGTGATTACATCTAACCAAAGGGGATTTATTTCATTTATAAGAAAAGGGGGGTGGAAGATTATGAAAAAGATATTTATGTTGACATTGATGGGTTTGGTTGCGCTGTCCATTATGGTTTTTCCTTGCTCCGCAGCAGATATCTTCGGATGTTACCAAAAAAACAATGGTCAATTAAGAATTGTTCAGAACGCTAATGAATGTAGACCATCTGAAAAATTTATTCAATGGAATGTAATGGGATTACAGGGACCAACAGGTCCCCAAGGGCCTCAGGGGCCAATCGGACAAACGGGGCCATCGGGCACAGTTTCACAGGAAGCCCTGGACGCCATATGTCAACTTGCAATAAGTAATGGCATCGTCCCTTGTCCGAGTTTTTGCGATTGCTATAAGATAATTTTTGTTTCCAGCGCATCATATGATGGGAATCTGGGAGGTCTGGTAGGCGCAGACTCGAAATGTCAGGGCTTAGCCTTAGCCGCCGGCCTGCCAGGAATTTACAGGGCGTGGCTCTCGGACGCAACCGCTGGACCAGTCACTCGATTTACGCATAAGAATTACCCATATAAACGAGTGGACGGTGTCGTAATTGCTATCAGCTGGAGTGACCTGGTCGACGGGAGCATAATGAATCCTATTGCTGTCACGGAGACCGGCGGGGCGTGGTCTGATGACGGCGGAACGGACTTGGTGTGGACCTACACTCGGACAAACGGGAATCCGGGAGGGTGGTATAATGACGAAACATGGGGGTGGTATGGTGACCCCAACCTGATGTGCGGCGGGTGGTGGAGCAATTTAGCAGATAAATTTGGCATTTCAGGGACTGCCCAAGGGGTGGATTCCACATGGTCAGTCTATTACGACCGTATGATCACTTGTAACAGGGTGGCGAGATTGTACTGCGTGCAGCAATGACAGGCGAACTATTTTGGCCACTCTATACAGCCGGCGAATTAGCAAGGGCGGTCATACATTAGCGCAGGAGTAGCCCATCGACCAGTATCACCGAATGCAACTAATTCTACGCTGCTATACAACCATCCGATCCAACGCTTCACGTACTATCCAAGCAGAGGGGAGCCGCAAGGCTCCTCCTGCTCTTGCTCACATCGCAGGCGTTATAATTTCTAACGGTAATAGTCAATCTTATTTTTGAGTGGCTGTATTTAGTTGTAGGTGAACGAAACGAAAAGGCTATGCGTAGTTCGGGACAAAGGTCGCAAAAAGGGATATGATGTTTTCAAAATCTCATCTACTTCCTGCAACTGACACCTGCAATCGTCTTGTCAGCGCTGAAGGTTTCAAGCAGAAATCAGTAGGATAATTTCTATTTGTTCAGTGATCAAATTTACTCTATCACTGCTGATTCTTTTCCAGTTCCCTACGCTACCGAATTTATTTAAATCCTTGCTTTAAATAAAAATGGCATTGACAACGTCATATTTGATGCCTAATATATCTTATCTTTCCCGTACAAACATTTTTTTCCGACAGAAGGAGACAATTATGAAGCGCGCCATTAGATGGTTTCTTGATCTCTATCACAATGGTCAATTGGATTTGGAGCCGCCATACCAACGAAGAAGCGTATGGACGTTGAAAGACAGAAGGTTTTTTCTTGATACAATATTTCGGAATTATCCATCTCCAGCTGTTTTCTTACATAAAGAGATAGATCAAGCATTGGGAAAGATGATATACCATGTCGTTGATGGCAAGCAGCGACTCGAAACCATTTTTCTTTTTACACAGAACAATATCGCACTTGACAAAGAATATGGAGACCCCCGATTAAATAGCAAGAAATGGAAGAGCGTGGAAAATGAGCCGGATTTAAAGGTGCATTTTTATAATTATGTCCTACCAATAGAGTTTATAGATACAGACAATAATACTGTCATTAATGAGGTTTTCGACCGTCTCAATAGAACCTCAAGGAAACTCGAACGTCAGGAATTGAGACATGCCAAGTATGATGGTTGGTTTATCAAGATTACTGAAGCAGAAGCAGAGGAGGATGAATGGGAGCGATTAGGGGTTGTTACCAAGGCTCGAATGAGGAGAATGAAAGACGTTCAATCCTTATCCGAGCTTTTAATTGTCTTACTAAAAAATCTCATTATTGGCTATGATCAAGATACTCTCGATGATATATACGCTGAATATGACTCCCCACAAGAAATGGTGTTGAATTTTGATGAGGAAGAATTTAAGGGAAAATTACAATTCACAAAAGACTATATCTTGAGGATGGAGGCACACAACGGTGCTGTTACGGAATATGCAAGAGGACTTGGCAATTTTTATAGCTTATGGGCTTTTGTAGCTCTAAATCAACCTCATTTGGAACTTCCGGAAATAACAGCCGAGAGATATTCTGGATTTATGGAAAAAGTAGCAACTTTATCAAAAGAAAAAGACGGAATGAAATTTTCAAGAGCAAATGAGAATGACTCTTATTCCATAGCCTATAATTATTTAAAAAATTCTATCAAAGCGAGCACGGATCGGCAGCAAAGAGAAGCGAGAAACAAGATTCTTGAAAATATTTTATTGAGTCACATTGATCAAGAAGAACCGTTAGTGGAGGAAAATGACAGTAGCATCCCATTGCAGAATAGCTTTTCTTTAGTAAGGAATGACGGAGGTGAACATGTTTTACACCTTATTATGGGCAAATCAAAAAACATTGAAGAAAAAGATCTGGGAAGAGATGAAGAAGGTAATAAAGGATAAGGGAATGTAAAGTGGTCTTCTTTTTCGGTCAGATTACCATCGGGTCACTATCCTAATGACAACATAAACTAAGGAACACAACTGCCACTGCAATTATAAAAGTCTTGATTTCCATTTCTTCCACTGGAACTAATAACTTCTCCTTTTGGTAATCATCAAATCCAAGGGCAGCCTGCTATTGTAGATAGGTAATGGTATGCGTCTTACTGGGCGAAAGACTCATAGCATCACAGAGAGGCACGGAAGGCAAGCATCCTTCCTGAAGGCAACAGTGCTTGGAGTCCTTGAAAAAAGAAACCTTCCATATAGAAGTCCGCAACGCTACGATTTCTAACTATCATTGAATTCTGCCTGTAACTCACAGCGTGGTACCTCTAAACGAAACTGAACGATGAAAGATGTTGACAAATCAAGAATTATGCTGATAATTTAACAATTAAACGCGCCCATAGCCCTACTGAATTGAGTGTTGGGTAAAGGATGAAAATATATGGTAGCATGCGATGCCAACTATTTCTAACCTAATCATTACAGAAGGTAAAAAAAAGGGTGAGGTCTATTCAATTCTGAATTTTCCTTTTAAAATTGGGAGGATGTCCGACAATGACATTGTTTTTGAAGATAAAATGGTATCCAGATATCACGCTGAGATATATATTAATAATGGCGCATATATTATTCGAGACCTCGGAAGCCGCAATGGCATACTTGTGAATGATGTAAAGGTTGAAAGTATCAATCTTAACTCTGGCGATAAGATTACTATTGGTATTAACTCACTCCTTTTCGATTATGGAAAAAAAGACATCTTCTCCGAAGAAGATATGACAAATAATACATCCATTAAAAGCGCAAAAGAGATACTGAAAGATGTAATGGAGGAAAAGACCAGCGATCACTCTGACGACTTCCTTAAGAGACGCACCATACTTAGTGCCCTCTACCAGCTGAGCAAAGGAATCTTAAAAGAATCAGAGATTAAGTCTATATTCAATCTGACAGTTGATATAATTCTCAATAATATGGGGGCTGAAAGAATATATATTCTAGTGAAAGACGAGAAATCAAATACTATAAGACCTGCGTTTGCAAGAGACATCCATACAAGAATTGGTCAGCATTTAATTAATGCCAAGTTAGTTACCGAAGCCCAGATAAAAGAGGCTCTTTCCTTACAGAAAAAGGATGGGGGAAAACTTGGGTCAATACTTGTAAAACTTGGGCATATTACTGAGGAAAAAATCAACACATTTCTCAGCAAGCAGTCGAGTAAAGAAGATAAATTAATGCTTAGCAAATCAGTAATTAATAGGGTAATTAATGAAAAGATTTCTCTATTGGTGGCTGACGCCAGAAAAGATCATAGATTCAAAGAATCCAAAAGTATTTTTCTGTATGGCATTCGTTCTGCAATGTGTGTCCCTTTGCTTGGGGTTGAGAGTGTGGTAGGTACTATTTATGTAGATAACCTCAATGCAGACAGACAATTCACTCAGGCTGAACTTAACCTTCTTACTACTATAGGAAATCTTGCTGCTATTGGTATAGAGCAGACAAATCTTAGAGATAAAATACTCAGAGAACGCGAGACAAGGCAATGCCTCATGAGATACCACTCTCCACAGGTAGTCGAAGAAATAATCAGAGGGAAGGGTACATGTGAGATAAACGAAAAAATGATAACGGTCCTTTTTGTTGACATAAAGGATTTTACTCAACTCTCAGAAGAACTTGGTCCAATTGGATCTGCAACACTATTAAATGAGTATTTTGATATCATCACTGATGTTGTATTTGGATACAAGGGCAGCATTGACAAATTTATCGGCGATGCTGCTATGGCAATATTTGGTGCTCCGGTTCACGATATAGACTATACTGAGATGGCAGTGAGGGCAGCAATCGATATACAGAAAAAGCTTAGAGAACTGAAGAAGTATGAGATCAGGATAGGAATAAACACAGGGCCTGCTGTCATCGGCAATATTGGCTCTACAAAAAGGATAGAATATACAGCAATTGGCGATACGGTCAATATTGCTTCCCGGCTGGAAAAAATGGCGGGCCCCGGAAAGATATACATAGGCGAGACAACACATGAGCAGGTAAAGGGAATTTTTAATACAAGGCCTATCGGAAAACAAAGGGTAAAGGGTAAGACCATGGATGTAGGTGTGTATGAGGTGTTGCTATAAATAACGTAAGTGCTTGTGGGAAGACAGACATAGGGCTTAAAAGGCACTGCAACGAGGATAGTTATGTAGCTGAACCCGATTACGGACTGTTTGTTGTAGCTGATGGCATGGGAGGACACACAGCAGGAGGCATGGCAAGCAGCATGGCAGTACAAATTGTAACAGACTTTATAAAACAATCCCTCTCAGATAGCGAAATAACATGGCCATTTGGCTTGGACTATTCACTTTCCAGGGAAATTAATGCAATCTCTTCAGGAATAAGGCTTGCAAATAGACATATATTCAATGACTTAAAAAACATGGGAACAACAATGGTAGTCCTGCTTATTAAAGATAACACGGCTTCTATCTGTCATGTTGGAGACAGTAGGCTTTATAGAATAAGAGACAACACGATTGAACAAATAACCGAAGACCACTCACTCCTGGCAGATGAAATTAAAAAAGCGACAATTACTAAAGAACAGGCTATGAATTACCCATTGCGACACGTGATAACGAGGGCGATAGGGATAAGTGCAGATATACAATGCGATTGTAAAGTTGAAAGTGTAAGAAGTGATGATATGTTTTTACTTTGCAGTGACGGCCTTTCAGGTATGCTTGAAGACTCAGAGATCCTGAATATAATAATAAAGGAGAATCGTATTGAGCAATGCTGTGAAAGATTTATCAAAAGGGCAAACGAAAAAGGTGGGGACGATAATATTACAGCAATACTGGTAAAGTGTAAGTAAGAATGGAAAGATTCGGACAATATATATTACTCGAAAAGGTTGGCTCTGGCGGTATGGCAGAGCTTTTTAAGGCAAAAAAGATCGGGATAGAGGGCTTTGAGCGAGTACTTGCAATAAAGAGGATACTGCCTAACCTGTGCTCAGATGAAGAGTTCATTAATATGTTCATAGCCGAGGCAAAACTCGTTGCACGTCTAAGCCACAAGAATATCGCTCAGGTCTACGACTTTGGAAAGATAGGTCAGAACTATTTTATTGCAATGGAATATATAAGAGGTAAAGACCTGAGAGGCATTTTTAAAAGGTGTGAGGAAAAAAATATTAAATTACCTGTAGCTCTTGCAGTGTTTATAGCAAAAGAGGTTTCTTCTGCCCTGAGTTATGCCCACAGGCAAAAAGACAGCATGGGGAGAAACCTTAATATTATCCACAGGGACGTAAGCCCTCAAAACATTCTTGTATCCTATGAGGGCGAGGTGAAGGTTGTTGATTTCGGGATTGCAAAGGCAGAAACCCAGTCACACACAAAGACCGGTACAATTAAGGGCAAACTTGCTTACATGTCTCCTGAACAGGCGTGGGGAAATCCAATCGACCACAGATCTGACATTTTTTCTCTCGGGATAGTTATGTATGAGATGATAACAGGCAAAAGACTTTTCAAGGGATCAACAGAAATCAAAACACTCGAAATGGTCAGGGAAGCCAAAGCTGAGCCGTTCTCTCCTGCCCTTGTTGCTGTTATTCCGTCTGAACTTGAATCGATTATCATGAAAGCGCTTTCTAAGGATGTGAAATCCCGCTACCAGGATGCTTCGGATATGGAGAGATACCTGGGAAGTGTGTTGTTAGAATTATCATCAGGAGCCACTGGTATTGTTCTTAAGAAGTTGATGAATGATATGTTCAGAGATGAAATAGAAGTTGAAAACAAGACCGCAGCAGAAGATGCAACAAGAAGTATTAATTATGAAAACAAGGTTGTTTCAATACCAAAAGAATTAAAAGAAAGCAAACCACGGGTTCAATTGGAGAGAAAATCTCAGCTGGAGAGAAAATCTCAGCCGGGGAAAAAATCATTTTCATATGTCCTCCTTGGAGCAGCTATAATATTTGTACTCGTTGGTATTTTTATTATGTGGCCAAAAATAATAGGTGAAAAAACAATGTTTTCATTGATTCCTATGGAGCAAATTTCCAATATGGTGGACCAGAAAAAACAGGTCCCGGGAGCCGCTGAGCAGCATGCTCCATTATCGCAGGCCCAGTTTGCACATACCGGACAGCAAGATCAAAAAGAACATGCACTGGAAAGTAAAGATGAGAAAACAACAAAAGCTCCCCAGGAAGCAGTAAAGGGCAGTCTGACAATCAATGCAATACCATGGGCAGAAATCTATATTAACGAAAAACATTATGGAACAACACCGAAGACTATTCAGACCTTGAAGGCTGGTGATTATCGTGTGAGGCTTGAAAACCCGAATTATGACGTATGGACGACTAAGGTTACTGTCGGAGGTGGGAAAACATCAAGTATTTCGCACAAGTTCGAAGGCTCTGGAAAAATTATTGTAAATGCAGTACCATGGGGCAATGTGTATCTCGACGGTGTGCTTAAAGGCCAGACACCGATTACGATCCAGGATATTCCTGCACGGGCACATGAAATTAAAATCAGCAGGGAAGGTTATACAGATGTCATTAAAGCCATTGATATTAAAACAGGCGGAAGCGAACTAATAAGCGTTAAGATGCAGAGGAAGGACCAATAATGCATTCCCAAAGACTGCAGATAATTTTTGCTCATGCAGCACTTTTCATCGCAATTATTTTTTATTGCTCTCTCCCTGTCTATGCTGAAGATGTTTTCGATACCTTAGCAGAAGGTATTGCTCAATATGAAAAAGGTGATTTTCATAAAGCTATAAAGGGCCTCAAACCGGTTATTCAACAGCTCAGGGAAATGCCGGAGGGTCAGGAAAGAAATCAGGGCCTCTTTCAGGCAAACTTCTATCTCGGGCTTTCATACCTTGGAACCGGGAAGGAAAGTCTTGCTAAGGAAGTCTTCAAAGATGCGGTGCTTGCTGCACCGGGAAAAAGCCTTGATACTGAGCTGTTTTCTCCTAAGGTGATTTCTCTTTATAATGAAGTTGCTGAAAGGATTCTTTCAAGCCTCACTATAGAATCAAATGTGACCGGAGCAGAGATATTTTTGAATAACAATAAGAAAGGTGTTACACCTCTCCACATTCGTAATCTCTTGCCGGGAGAGTATGCTGTGAAAGTTGTCATAGGGAATCAGAAAGCTGTCAAGGACGTTATTCTTGAAGCCGGCAAGGGGGCAAAACTTGTGGCTGATTTTCAGAATTTAGGTTTTTTGTCTATAACCTCCGACCCATCAGCAGCAAGGGTTTCAATTGATAACCGGGAAGGCGGGATTACGCCGTTTACAAAACAAGTCCCTTCAGGCGAATATACCATTGTTGTGTCAAAGGAGGGCTATAAGGAATCACAGAAAAAGGTTATTGTTAAGGAAAACGAAAAAGAGACATTACATGTCACCCTGGCGCCGCCAACATGCTCGATCGGAATTTTCTCTGATCCGGAAAACGCTGATGTGTATCTTGACGGGATGCATAAGGGCATAACACCCCTTTTGATGAAGGATGTTGCAGGGGGGGCGCATTTGGTCAAGATTGAAAAAAATGGGTACCAGGCAATGCAGGAAAGGCTTGAGGCTAACCAGGTATTTATGGAAAAGACATATAAGCTATTGCCTGTTACCGGCGGGCTTTCCGTTCAAACAGACCCTCTTGGCGCTGATGTTGTGATAGACGGTAAAAATGCCGGGTTGACCCCTCTACAACTAAGCGGGCTCGGGGTCAAGGAATATCTTGTTCAGTTAGAAAAAAAAGGATATATATCAAAGACTCTCACAGTAAGTATTCAGGGAGAAAAAATTGCACAGATTAAGGAAACACTCATAGAGAAAGACACTCAGCCGCCGACCATTACCTTTGTTCCTCTTGAAAAAGTAGGAATGGAAAATAAGAATTATGTGAAAGTGCGGGTGAGCGACAATAAAGAAGTCGGGGAGGTATACTTTATTTTTACTTTCGGAGAATGGAGGTATGCAAACAGAATAAAAATGCAGGAAAAGACAAAAGGCGTATTTGAGGCGCTCATTCCTGATACGCTTATGAAAAATACTTCCATGAAATACTACATCTCAGCGTGTGATCTGCAGAATAATTGTTCCACAGAGGGGAGCAAGGATTCCCCATTCACGGTGAATGTGACGAGTGTAGAACCTTATACGGAAGGATATATCCTCACTATTCTGAGAGACAATGACGGTGACATAAAAAGGCTTACCTTATCCATCGGAGTTGAAGATGGTGTACGAAAAGGAGACAAATACGTTGTGTTCAGAACCGGAAAGAATCTCAAGGACCCTAAAACAAGTGATCTTCTCCAGATTGAAGAGATATTAATTGGAACGATTGAGGTAATGGAACTTATGCCCAAGACTTCATCTGCAAAGGTTGACGATGACTTTAGCCCTTTTCAGGAGAGCGACAGGATCAGAAAAGTTGTATCTGCGCCGAAGGGGCTGACTGCCGAAGGGGTTTCTGGTGATGCAATAAGACTTAAGTGGTATCCCAATACTGAGCCTGAAGTGAAAGGATACAGGATTTTCAGAAGTTCTCAGGCCAACGGGACATACAAAAGGGTCGGGAGCGTACGGGGCAGAGATACCATCAGTTTCAAAGACGATGAAGATATTAGTCAGGGCGCGACCTATTACTATCGCATAGCAGCTTACAATATCCTTGATAATGATAGCGGGATGTCAGATCCTGTTGCAGGAACAGCAAAAATGGGGCGCTAAAACCTTAAATGATAGCGTATGATCTGACAGACAGAGGTTGCAAAAGGGAAAAAAATGAAGACAGTATATTACTCAATGATCAGATTAATATCTATTTTTCCCTAAAAAAACTATCAATAACATTGATTATCATTTGAACGACTCATATCAATCAGAGTAGCAACTTTGTGTCTTTGATGAAGAATTGTGGAATTTT
>Ga0208980_10001099_pt1 | contig 16184 bp, 15 predicted proteins | sample WetSurMetagenome_3_FD_187993 | JGI IMG/M metagenome (GOLD analysis project Ga0208980, IMG submission 187993) | Wetland microbial communities from Twitchell Island in the Sacramento Delta, sample from surface sediment Aug2011 Site A1 Bulk (version 2) | ecosystem: Environmental > Aquatic > Marine... | reverse complement strand
TAGACTATATCGGGTGCGGACGTGCCGGAAATTCTCAGGATCAAAATAGAGATTTATTTCTACATCTCCACCTCCCTTTTTCGCCCTATACTTCAGCTCATGAAGTTCCTTACCATCAATCGTTTTAAGCCCGGCATATTCGAGTTTGGCCTGTCTGGCCGTCAGATCGAGCAGAGGCCAAGCGGTGGAGAGTGTCCCACCCAGCAATCCTTCCTTGACCATAACGATATTTTCATAAACGAACTGCGCCAAAGTGGAACGCTCACCGGGTCCAGTCTGGCTTACAGCAGCCTTATCTCCATTAAAAGCGATCTGAACCGCTGAAGAGTTGATTGGACTAAAGTTCATCCCAAAGCGGATTTCCCGACCCTCGGAGATTACACTAGTCTTCCCAGAAAGCGGACAACTTCCACCCACGCGGCACTCCATCTGTACTGTTCCGCTTACAACCCGGTTCTGAACAGCTGCCCGTGCCTCAGGCGTCCCAATCGAGGTAAGATGCTTTGCTACAACATCCTCTGCTTTCATCTTCGCGTCCTCCGCCAGTAATCCAGAAAGCGAAAGACACAGAGTCAGTATGCTCAATACCCAAACTAGAACGAATGCATTTTTTCTTCGCATAATCTTGCACATGAGCTCCTCCTGATAATGTCTTGCCCGCTTTTAGTGTCCAACCCCGCTCACTTCTCGGTTTAATGCTTGCCCAGAATGCCAAAGGCAAAAAAACAGATTAGCGGGATCCAATGATCTGTCTGACAGGTGGATGAAATCAAGAGAAAACACCCAAGGGGGATGCCTCAACAATCGAAAGGTTGAATAAGACGGCACCGGAGTATATGTCGCGGTTATCGATGCCGCCCTGGTCGCTACACCCTAGCAGTCAAGGTTGAGGAATTAAGGCCCCGGAAAACGGGCTTAACCTCCGTTTTGGGGCCTCCGGATTCTAGCAATTCGCGTGGGAATCAACCACAGACATGTAGGAATTTGTGTCGGTCGGATTTCTCATTTGGAATTTCTGTGTTGATCCGTGAAAATTCGCGGTTAGGTTTTTTAAGCCTTTTTAATAGATTCTCGCCCACCCCATCAAACCTCTGGAAGAATCCGCTTAAAGTTCTCGAAAGCCCGCTGAAAATCTCTGAAAGTTTATCGTTTTCTTTCACTTTTGTTGGCCGAAGGGCTTTGGGTTCGAGTTTTACATGAAGATATGACAACTAAACTCTTTTTAATAAACATCTTTTTAATATACAGGACGGTCTCTCATTATGGATAGGCCATTCAACTCCCGAATTCAAAATGAGATACATATTTCCTATCGAGAAGTCCCTCTGAATTCGGGAATCATTTAGCCTGTCACCCTGATATTGAGATAAAACCTGTGTACCTTGTTGTGCTGTTTCTTGCTGCCGCTAAAGTTTGAGCTCCCACCCTTTGCGGTAAGTGTGCTTAATCCATTTAGTCGCGTTTTTGTTATTGCTGAACTCCATCTTCGCGTTGTCCCACATCAATTTGCCTTCATATTGGCTGGCCACCGCGCCGAGAACCAACCACTCGGTGTAAGGACCCGAGACGCTGAAATTGGAGCAGGCCGACGCTCCCCCCTTGCAGGCGCGGACCCAATCGCGCAGATGGGTCAAATGGTGCCCCGAGTCTGATCCAGGCGCCCTTGTCAGGTAAGGATTCGGAAGCTTATACTCCGCCCACCTTGATCCCGGAAGCAATCCCACATCCGCCGTTGATTGCGCAGTTCCCATATAACCCTTGCCGCCAACATATATGCAGTTGTAACCGCTTGTCTGTTGCGCATTACTCTGATCTGGAGGGCCACCACGCGCGGCACCTCCTGGAGCATTGCCAGGAGCGCCACCTGAGGCACCGCTGGGAGCACCACCAGGGGCACTACCGGGAGCCGCGCCGCGAGGACCACCCCGGGCAGCGCCACCTCCACCCGTTGGCATGGCCGACACCTGCGGCCCTTTGCCCAGGATCTTCTGCGCCTGTTCCACCGTCATTCCAGGAGGCAGGTACCCATCTCCATCCACGCTATCCTCCCAATACAGAGTCAGGGGTAGCATTCCTTCTCGAGCGGCGAATTCGTATTTGATCGCGCATTTGACCGGAAAGGAAAAAGTGCTGGTCCGTTCGACCTTGGTGCGTTCCACGCTAATGAGGTATTCCGGCTTCAGGTTCAATGCCCAGTACGCAGCTCTCATGACATGAACGCCCCAGTCGCCAAAAAGGCCGGTGCCGAAATCGAAGAAACCGCGCCAGGTGACGGACAGATAGAAGCCGTAATCCTGCTGGCCGCCACCTCCGGCTGGAGGGCCGCCGGCCCTGCCGGTCGCCGTCGTCCGGCGGTTCATGGTACCCAAGCCTGAAGCCGCGTAAGCCATATACTCCTCGTCCCCCTGCGTGTACTCACACCATGTTGCCCCACCCAGCCAGAGATCCCAATCTAGAGTTTCAGGCACCGGCGTCGGCGCTGGAATCTTCTGAATCCCATGCGGCCAGAAGCTTGGCGGGCCGTGCCATGCATGAACCTCGGTTACGTCGCCGATTTCACCCGACCATATAATCTCGCAGGCTACCCGGATCGCTTCCGACGAATAATCCTGGTTCCCCATCTGCGTGGCAACCTTGTATTTCTCCGCTGCCTCGGCCAGCAGCCGCGCCTCCCACGCCGTCCGGGTCAACGGTTTTTCGACATAGACATGCTTGCCCAGCTGCATGCATGCCATCGCGCACTGCGCGTGCATATGGTCCGGCGTTCCGGTCACTACCGCGTCGATGCTCCTACTCGATTTGTCCAGCATCTGCCGGAAGTCTTTGTATTTTGCAGCCTTCGGCTAGGTGGAAAATCCCTGCTCGCCGCGGCTCCGGTCGACGTCCGCCAGGGCGAAAATATTCTCTGTCCCGCCTTCAGCGTCTTGAAGATCAATATAGGCCTGTCCGCCGGCACCGATTCCGGCGATATTTAGCTTTTCATTGGGCGATTTGTAGCCCAGAGCTTTCAGGAAAGGCACACTGCCAAATCCGCCGATCGGAATCGCCCCTGCAAGAAGCGAGCCATAGAAAAAGTGACGTCTGGATATACCATGTTTTGACACTTGAGGATTATGCCGTATTTGTTCATTTCCGCGGCTGATTTCTGGGCCGACTCGAGCGTCATCGGCTCACGTTGCGGCATTCCGCCGCTTCCACCCGGAAATCCGTCAGCTCCTCCGGGTGCGCCTCCGGGGCCCCGACTCTGGCCCATTCCCTGCGCTCCACCCGGTGCGTCACCGCCCGCGCCTCTAGCCTCGCCCGTTCCTCTTGCCGGACCGCCAGCCGGCGCGCCCGGGCCTCCACGGCCTTCCCCCGACATCGGGACCTCAGTGTAAAGAATGCCCATGATCCGCAGTCGTTCCAATTGCTTTTCCAGGTCTGTGGACGAGGGGGTTGAATGCGTGCTGCGCATCTTGAAGCCATACTTGTCGAGAAGAGCTTTGTATTCCTTTGGCTCCATGTTGTTGTAAGCGTCAAAAGGTTCCACTTCTTTGTAACCGATCTCAGCCAGCCTCTTCAGTGTGCTCTCATACTCCAATTCCCTGCCAATGCCCACGGAACCGAGCATGATGCCGATCTGGTTTTTCCATTTCGGATCGATCTGAGATGTCTGTGCCATCAGTCCACTCGTAGCGTTGCCCGCCATCATGAATGCGCCGCCTGACACTGCCAGTGTTTTCAAAAATGTACGCCGGTTCTGCTCAAGCGCCCGCCTATCCGTAATTACCTCGTTATATATCATCCAATTCTCCATTCCGGATTCAGATCCTGCGCTAATCTACACCCGCCCGCTTTTATACGATTATTTTATGCTTGTTCCATAGCGGGGTTATCGTGACGCACTGCCGCCAGACGACCTCCCGAGTTGCCGGGGTGCTCACCCAGGTCCATTTGAATTACACCAGGGATTACGAGCTCTGCGTGCAGAGTCTTGCTCCCGCGACACCACCCCTATATGTTTCCCCGTCTTTCCCCGAAATAATTGACCCAAGCCAGTTCAAGCATGTCTTTGGACAGCACAGTGGGTCGGTCATAATACCGGCAGATGTTCAGGAAACGCTGTATGAGGTCCCTCGGTTCGCAGCATCGCAAAGGGCGTTTTTCGTTTTTATAGCGCTGCAAAAGAAACTCCAGCAGTTTCGGGTCAAAAGCAATCTCATTGGCTTCCACGACCTTTTGGAAAATGGCGCCATACAGCTCCCGTGTCGGCGGGGCAATATACAGACGGTATCCCATCCGGCGCAAAAAGGCTTCATCCACAAGGCCCTGGAGGTTCACGTTGGTGGCGAACATAAGCAGTTGTTCGAAGGGCACCTCAATTTTTTTCCCGGTGTGAAGCGTAAGACAATCCGTGCCCCGTTCCAAGGGGATGATCCAGCGGTTCAGCAGATCCAAAGGATCGACTCGCTGTCGGCCGAAGTCGTCAATGACCAGGGTTCCGCCATTTGCCTTCAACTGGAATGGCGCCTCGTAATATCGGGTTGTGCGGCTATAGACCAAGTCCATGGTCTCAATCGTCATCTCGCCGCCCACGATCACCAGGGGACGCTTGATTTTTATCCAGCGCTTGTCATTCAAGTCATCATTATTAGTTTCCACCTGTGAATGACAGTGCTGGTCGAATACCTTGATGATCTGGCCATCCACTTCGATGGCATAGGGGATCCAGATCTCACCGGGCTGCGCAGAGTGAAGTGCCACGGCGATGGAGGTTTTCCCATTTCCGGACTCACCGAACATCAAAAGGCTGCTCCGGGAACTCACCACCAAACCCGCAGTTTCCACGGTATGTTCAGGTAAAACGAGCTCAGACAGGGCTTTCTTCACCATTACCGGCGTCACAGTTTCCCGGGCCTGACTCTGCTGCGAAACCATATCAGTATAGGATTGCAGGGATACCGGGGCCGGTCCGATGTAGCCGCTGAGATCCAACAGCCGATTGGTGCGCTGCCAGCCGCGATCGAGCATAGCGTAGCGATGGTTCATGAAGCTGACCTGACCGCGAATTTCTATCAGTTTCTCGCTATAAAGGTGCTGCAGCAGCGATTCGGCTATTGGTATCGGCAGACACAGCTTTTCGGCCGCCCGGGCTGTGGTGCAGTTGGCGTCCGCATACACGGTCTTCAAAGCCAGATCTGCCAGGAAGCCAAAATCCAGTTGGGCTTCTTCCACAGTTTTGGGTTGGATGGGTATGAGGTTTATGTTTGGGTCCTTTGGGCGCGAATAGTTCATGAAAACACCTCTTTTATGAGTTATGTTGAATATGCTTGGCGCCGGCGCTTTCGCAGATCGCCGCCACAGCGGGATGCTTCACTCTTCTTTCGATTGAAATCGCATATATGCGCGAGCGCACTTCCTCCGTGCTGCCCACCGTATGCAGCCCAGAAATGTGCGCGCGTGATGACATAAGAATAGACGGGATGGGAAGGATTCCATGTTCGTGAGAACCAGCCGTTGTCCAGACCGTTCGAACAATTTTTCGTCAAGGTCATTTCCCAGCCGGTTGATCTGCGCACTAATTGTGGGAGGGGGGAAAGCAACAACTCCTTGGAGGCTTTGGTAATACTTTCCGCGCGGGCTACTCTCCAAAAGCAATTCAGGTGGTGATAATTCAACCATTCCATGACCGCAATCATAGTTTGAATTATCCTAATTATCACATAAATATTATCTAATTATCTTATATGCGGACAGATGTCATCTCAACCTTGACTGCCCGGCTGCATGACGTCGGGGAAAGAGATCTGCAGTATCCTATATGCTCATTACCCAGGGTTGGCTGCAGAATACACAGCCAACCCTGGGCGTCGCGATGCAGCCCCTTTGGGCTTTGACCGCCATGTGAAGCTTTCAACAAATGTAGAAACTCCAGGGGCCGGCCCGTCTGCGCTGATTCACAACAAATGCCGACCCCAAAAGCATGCTAGAATGCCTGCACGAGGACATTTGACTGTGTCCTTATAAAAGACAACTCAATCAATCCGCCAGAGCAGAGTATGCGTTGGAATGTCCAATATTCAGAGGAGACAACCAAAATGTTCAAGCTTAACAGAAAGGCATTTCTTCAACTTGTAGGGCAAGGAACGGCGGTTATAGGCTTCAAATCTGCCCACAATGCGTGGTCGCAAAAAGGAAGCGCAAACGCTGCAACGAAAGAAACCGAAACGGATGTTGCAGTGATCGGAGCCGGCCCCGGCGGACTATCCGCCGCTTTGCGTGCGGCGCAACTCGGGTTGAAAGTGTGTCTCTTTGAAAAAACGGATCACACCGGCGGAACCCTCAACGGTGGCATGGGGCCCTTTGGTGCCGGCACCCACATCCAGGAGAAATATGGCATGAAGAATTGCACTCCCAAGGATGCTTTTAACTACCTGATGGACTTCACCCACTGGCAGATAGATGCCCGCCTTGCTTCCGAATACATCAACAGTACCGCATTTACGGTAAAGTGGCTGGAGGAGGAAGGCGTCATCTTCGCTCCCATGGGCCAAGGGGGACGGCCAGATGGGTTTATGCACGGCATCTCACCACACCCTGATTACAAAACGGACGAAAAAGGCATGTACATGTGCATGCTTCTTACGGACAGAGTCAAGGCAAACAAAAACATCAGGGTATTTATGGAAACCTCAGTGAAAAAGCTCATAAAAACCGAAAACTCGGTGACCGGGCTGATTGCCAGCGCCAAAAGCGGCGAGGAAATGAAGGTAAAGGCGAAGGCCGTAATCATAATGACCGGCGGCTTCATGGGCAGCCCGGAGATGATCAAGAAGTACACATCCTACACGTATAAAAAGGATTTGTTCCACACCTATGAAAGGCCCAACATCTGCGGCGACGGCATCAAAATGGCATGGGATGTGGGCGCCGCCAAGGCTGAGATGATGATAGCTGCCTATAAGGGAATGCCTATTTTGGGGGGTCCTTCCGGAGCCAAGAACGAGTGGATGATTATCAGCAACCCCAACCTGATGGTCAATATATATGGGCAGCGTTTCATAAATGAGGCTTTTCAGGACAGACATTACATCGCAAACGCAATCCACCGGCAACCCAAGGGTTATGCGTTTCTGATGTTCGACAGCACGATCGCCGACATTTACAAGGCACAGGGGCCGGGAAAAAGCCCTGACAATACGGTCACCATCCCCGATGTCGAACAGATAGTGGTCGAGGCGAGGAAACTAAACTACCCTTATCTGTTCGCCGCGGACTCTTTGGAAGACCTGTGCAAGCAGACGGGCATCGAACTCGAAGCGCTCAAGGCGACGATTGCCGAGTACAATTCCTGCTGCAAAGCCGGAAACGATCCTGTCTTCTATAAGGCCGCCTCGTACCTACGGCCACTTTACGGACCCAAATACTACGCGGCCCAATTCTGTTGCGACAGCTTTGGCGCCTTGGGTGGCATCAAAATCAACTACAAAACGGAAGTCGTCAATGACGCCTTCAAACCTATTCCCGGCCTCTATGCCGGCGGCTCCGACGCCAACACCATGTATGCAGGCACATACCCAGCTTACCTCTCTGGAAATTTCAGCGGCTTTGCATATACGACCGGCCTCATGGCAGCCAAAAACACTGCGGAATATTTGCGAGCATTCGGCTAAAGAGTATTTCAGGAAAGCGGCCTCAGTCTCCGTACCTGATCAGTCGCGCCAGGCATCCATTGCAGGAGTGCATAATGCCCGTTAGGCATTGTAGGAATTGCTTGCCCTTTACAGCGAGATCTGCGCCTCACGCTGATGTGAAACTTGAAACTGGGGACATCCATGTATTTTGTTGTAGAATGCCCGGCGGGCATTAATTAGCAAGGAAACAGCGTCAGTATAATGTTATGAGATAAGGGGGAACTAATGGGAATCATAAAAATCATGCCATGCCTTGATATGAAAAACGGACGCGTGGTCAAGGGCGTCCATTTTGTCGATATTAAGGATGCCGGCGACCCGGTTGCTAACGCGGAGTTTTACCAAAAGGAGGGGGCGGACGAACTTGCCATGCTCGACATTGCGGCAACCCTTGAAAACCGCAAGACCCGCCTGGAATGGGTAAAGAATGTTTCATCCGTCATTGACATGCCGCTTACCGTCGGCGGCGGCATCGGAAGTATTGAGGATATCGAGCTGGTGCTTGCAGCGGGCGCAGACTCAATTTCCATGAACAGCGCTGCGGTGAAATCACCCGAACTCATTAAAGAGGCGGCCCAAAAATTCGGGTCAAACAAAATCGTGATTGCCATTGACGGCCGTGCCAACAAGCAAATGCCTTCCGGTTTTGAAGTTGTAGTTGCAGGTGGTACAAAGCCTGTTGGTAAGGACGCCGCTCAATGGGCGAGAGCATGTCAGAATCTGGGAGCCGGCGTGATTCTACCTACAAGCATGGATGGCGATGGAACCCAGGCAGGTTACGATCTTGCATTCACTCGGGCAATCGCCGAAGCGGTAGATCTTCCGGTCATTGCCTCGGGCGGCGCAGGAACGCTGGAACATTTTTATGAGGGAGTAGTATCGGGCGGAGCCGACGTACTGCTGGCCGCGTCCGTTTTTCATTTCCGCATTCTAGGCATCAGGCAGGTAAAACAATACCTGCATGATAAAGGACTGCAGGTCATACTCTAAACAGTGAAATTGAAGATCTGGTCGGCTCTAATCGCAGTATACATTTGCTGGGGATCCACCTACCTGGCAATTCGTTTTGCCGTGGAGACTATTCCCCCTTTCCTGATGGCAGGAATCCGTTTCCTGATTGCCGGCTGCATGCTCTACACATGGCGCCGAATAAAAGGCGACGTTGCACCCACACGAATGGAGTGGCGGTCAACAGCCATCATCGGGGGATTTCTCCTTGTGGGTGGAAATGGTTCTGTGGTTTGGGCAGAACAGAAGGTAGCTTCGGGAATAACCGCGCTTGTATTAGCAGCCACCCCCTTATTCCTTGTACTCATTGATGCGCTGCTCCCACATGGTAAACGCCCTTCCCTGTTAACCATCGTCGGCGTACTGCTGGGTTTCACGGGAATTGCCCTACTGGTGGCACATCCGGAACCGGGAAGCGGCGGACTTGATCCGTGGGGAGTGGCCACCCTGATTTTGGCATCGTTCCTCTGGTCTGCAGGCTCTTTGTACGCGCGTGATGCCCACCTGCCATCTTCACCTCTGCTGGGCACGGGCATGGAAATGTTGGCCGGAGGAGCTGGACTTGTCATTCTGGGCACCTTCACAGGGGAATGGGGCCAACTGCATCCATCCCAGATCATTCCCAATTCCCTGTGGGGGGTCGCCTACTTGATTGTATTTGGCTCTCTTGTCGGCTTTGCGGCCTACACCTGGCTTTTGCGTGCTGCGCCAATTGCATTGGTATCCACATATGCTTTTGTGAATCCGCTGGTGGCGATCTTCATAGGATATTTCCTGGGTAATGAGCCGCTCGGTTACCGAACCCTTATGGCTACAGCGATTATCGTGGGCTCAGTTGCCATGATCAACCTGTCACGCTCATCGAAAGGGGCAGCCGAAGAGGGAGAAGCGTCCGAAGTGGCGGACATCAGTTAGCCCTGGCCTCGTGCAGGATTACACGGCGAGGCGGCACAGACGGATATCAAAAGGAGCCTGACACTGCGCCTCATTCCACATCGATTTTCTCAATTGGGCCAGAGCGGGCTTATACTACCCCGAGTGCCTTCGCGGCCTTTTTGATATCCGCGGATTTGACCCAGAGAATCGCCCCAAATCGCCCGGCGCCGGAAGTAATTCCCTGCATGGATACTACATTGATTTTGGCCGCGGCAAGTTTTTCCATAAACTCGGCGGCCGCCCCTACCCTGTCATCGCCGGAAATCAAAAAAGCGGTCTTCTTCGTGCTGAGTGTAATTTTGAGTTTCCTTGCTGCTTTGATAAAGGCAGCTGAATCAGCTACGACAAAATCTAGTTGGCCTTTTCTTCCCTGTGGAAAACCGCAGAATGCCAGAAGGCCGATGCCGGCATCACGCAGGCCGGCCAGAATGCAGGCCGCTTCGCCGGGTTTGTCGGGAACCATCGTGTAGTAATAATCTGCTCGCCGAATTTCGTTAGCCATGATGATCTCCTTTCAAGAGTTACGGCTTTGAATTGGCAAACACCTGGAAATATTATTCCTCAAAATGAATAGATGCGCACATTTTTATCAATATCCCAAACGATTATTTAGGGTGAATTCCTGCCTTTGATTGTCCATGAACACATTCAGATCAGCAGGTCATGGCCAGCAAAACCGCTCACATCGGTCTCAAACACTGTCGAAAAGAAGAACATAATCGATCAATGGCCGCCGGATGCGCGCACCGGCAGATCATTCACGAGGATTTTAACGAAAATCTTCAATACTGGAGGCTTTATCGAATATGAAAGCAATCATGGGAATTCTGGGCTTGGTTATTGTGCTGGCGATCGGCTACCAAGTGTACACATCTTCACTAAACCGGGCGGGTGTCAGCTCTCCAAAACAACAGATTGATCTTGCGGGGATTCAAAGTGATTTGCTCTCGCTGGCCCAGGCAGAGAGAATCTATTTCGCATCGAATGGAATGTATGCCACACTGGACCAACTGCGGCAGGCAGGCAATATTCATTTCCAGGGATCGGACCTTCGCGGCTACTTCTTCAATATTGAAATAGATGGCATACAGCATTTTCGAATCACTGCAAAACCGGTCGATCCAACCCGCATAGACTGGCCGACGTTTTCCATCGACGAGACTCAACAAATTTCGATTCTGGGGAAATCGGCCCCAGGACGCTGAAGCACGTGGAAGTACGCCGGTTTTTTGTCCGTTAAGCAGCGCAATTCCGCGTCCTCATGGTCAGGCTCGCAGAAGGGCTAGCGTGGCCTCAGGCGCTCAATCATATCAAGCGCAAACTGTTTCAGCACATCTGATTTAAGCCCGATTCGTATGGCTTCCGCTATTGCCTCATCAACGGACAACCCGTCCCGCAAAACACGCTTGATCAACATGAGGCTTCCTACCCGATTCGCGGTCGCGCAATGGACAAACACCCGTTTTCCACCCAGGCTCTGCATACGATCGAGAAACTTTTCCACCTGCGCCGGGTCGGGATCCTTTCCCGAGATCGGGACCGCGTAGTATTCCATACCCGTAGCTTCCACTAGCTTCTGCTCTGCTTCAAGATCAACCCCTTCGCCGGCAGCTCTGAGGTTGATGATTGCGCGGTAACCCTTTTCAGCCAATTGCTGGATTCCGGCATTGGTCATCTGTCCACCGGTCCCAATAGATGGCGTCACCTCGAGGTAGCGTGGCAGGTCCTCGGACTGCTTTCCCACATTTTCTTGCGCCAAGGCAAGCATCAGTCCGTTCAACAATAAGAAAGCAATGAAGCCACTTTTCGCAAATGTCATAATCCTTCGCCTCCATTTGAGAAAATACCACAAAAGAGCCACCGGCTCATCTGTGATCCGAGGTCTATGACCTGGTTGAGCAAATCTCCTCTGCATGCGACAGCTTTTTTGCACCATTCCCCCGGTTGATTTGACAGCCAGGCATAGAGTATGTTTTCAATGACAAATTAACTGAGGAACTGAGACATAATGCTGAATACTCTCTCACGAACCATAGAAAAGACGCTCCTGCAGCTCATCGAGCAGCGCTATCAGCTTCAATATGACCGATTGAATTTTACGCTTCCTCCAAAAATCGAGCTGGGTGAACTGGCTCTCCCCGTTGCTTTCGATCTCGCGCGGAAGCTTAAGCGCCCTCCCAGGGAAATTGCCCAGGAACTGGCGCTGGACGCAAAACAGATACCGGGCATTTGGAAAGTGGACGTTGCCGGTGGAGGCTACCTGAATTTTCACCTGAATCGTGGCGCGTTTGCCCTGTCTCTGGCAGACAATATAGACAAGAAGCTCTTCGGCAGAAGCTCCGACCCGGATCCTATTGGAAAGATCGTTGTCGAACACACGAACATCAATCCTAACAAGGCTGCGCACATCGGACACCTCAGAAACGCAGCTCTGGGAGATTCCTTCGTGCGCTGTCTTCGCTTTCTGGGCCATCCTGTGGAGGTTCAGAACTACCTCGATAATACAGGAGTGCAGGTAGCGGATGTTGTCGTCGGCCTGGAGAGGATGCAGGTTAAAACACTCCCCGATGTATCGGCACTGAATGACAGGTTTGACTACTACTGTTGGGACGTTTATTCCCGGGTCGCCGATTTTTATCAGCAATCGGAGGAAAATCGCAAGTGGCGCAGCCTGACACTGCAGGCCATTGAAACCGGCAATAATCCAACAGCGGAGCTTGCCGAACATGTCTCGATGCGCATCGCCCGCGCGCACCTTGCTACCATGGCCAGGATCAATGTTCATTACGATCTCTTGCCGCGCGAAAGCGAGATTCTGCACCTCCATTTCTGGGAGAAGGCCTTTCAGCTATTGAAGGACCGCAGTGCCATATATTTTGTGGACGAAGGCAAGAACCGCGGCTGCTGGGTAATGAACGCAAGCGATCGCCCTGAGCTTCCGACCGGCACTTCTCGCGAGGAACTTGAGGATGACGAAAAGATAATCGTGCGCTCCGACGGCACCGTCACCTATGTGGGAAAGGACATTGCATATCAGTTATGGAAATTTGGCCTGCTCGGATTGGACTTCCACTACCGGCCTTTTAAACAAAGCAACAGCTCCCAGGTTTGGATCACATCGACAGAAGAAGCGCCGGACTCGATTTCTCCACATTTCGGCCACGCCAACCGCGTTTACAATGTGATCGACAGCCGCCAATCCTACCTCCAATCAATCGTGCTCCAGGGGCTTAAAGCTTTGGGATACGAAAAGGAGGCTGAAAACTCCATTCACTTTTCCTATGAAATGGTGGCTCTGAGCCCTTCATGCTGCGAAGAAATGGGATATCAGCTTTCCGAAGAAGAAAAAAAACGCCCGTACGTGGAAGTTTCGGGCAGAAAAGGGCTGGGAGTAAAAGCGGATGATCTGCTGGATGCGCTGGAGCAGAAGGCACTGATCGAAGTCCGGTCGCGCCATGAATTACCAGATAGCGATGCTGCGCTGATCGCCCACACCATTGCTGTGGGCGCGCTTCGCTATTTCCTGTTGCGTTTCGCACGCAACACAGTCATCGCCTTCGATTTTAAGGAAGCGCTGAATTTCGACGGTGAAACCGGCCCTTACGTCCAGTATGCAGTGGTCCGGGCCAATAACATTTTCCGCAAGTTGGATGAAGCTGGACTGGGCGCCATACTCACTCAGGAGATTCCTGTCGCCGGCCTGCAGGATTTCCTGACCGAAGCCGACGACATTTGGGAACTGATCTATCAATGCGCCAGGCTGCCCGAAGTGATCCGCCAGGTCACCCAATCTCTCGAGCTTTCCCAGGTCGGCAAATATGCTTTTTCTCTGGCCCAGAGGTTTAATCTCTTTTACCATAAATACCATATTTTGTCCGAGCCGGATGCGCATCGGCAGCGTTGCCTTCTGCTGGTAGTTGATCTGGTGCGCAAACAGCTGCAGAAAGCTCTTGATCTGCTGGGATGCGTTGTTCCGCCAAAAATGTAAGGTGTGCCGGTGATAATTAGAGCCCTCTTCTCTCTTCTTCTAGCGAACATGATTGTGCAGGCGGACCGCATCACGCCGCCACAGGGCGATAGCATGATGCCGCTGGAACGAAGCAAGCTTCAGAAGGAAGAAAAGATCAACAACCGGATTAAGATTTACAAAACCGCCTCCACGCGATATCTCGAGACGTTTAGCTCTGAAACCAGCACAAACGATTTCGAGAGCGTGCCTCCAACGCTGCAAGTATGGATGAGCCTGTTGACCGAATCGCTCCAGGATATCGACGCCAATGTGGAACGAAAGAAAAAATCCAAAACCCTGATCGATTACGAAATCCACTTGCGGAAATCCATAAACGAAATAAAAGATTACAAAGTCAAGGCTCCTTTGGAACAACAGGATTTCCTGGATAGTTGGGTGGCGCAGGCTGAAAAAATCCAGGCCAAATTCCTGGATATTCTTTTCCTTGGGAAATAAGGCAATGAACCGCATCTTTGCAGCTTCCGCCTTCCTGATAGTGTTTATTTTCGGGACGACTCATTTTCCCGGGGCGCGAAGCTTCTCGAAGGAATTCCTGACCCCAAAAGAAATAGAAAAGATCCAACTCGCTCAAGAGGTTGACACCCGCGTCAAAGCCTACATGGAGGCGGCTGCGCTTCGTTTGAAAACGGCGCGTGAAAGGTTTGGTGGCGTGGAATCCGAGGCAGGAGCACCGCTTGAGTTTTTCACCGTGGAGGAAATGATCGAAGGCTACAACCGCATCATGCAAAGCGTCATGTCGAATCTGGAGGATGCCTATCAGGACGAATCGAAAGATCGAGAGAAACTGAGGGTTGCGCTGACCAGTTTGCGGAACGGCTCGAAAGATGCGGAAAATCCACTGGCTGTCCTTAAAAAGCTGGCGGAGGAAAAACTCGATGAAAAGGTCTGGAATCAGGTGAATCAGGCAATTGAAATAACAAAAGGAGCGTCGGAAGGAGCTGAATCCGGCCTTTCAGAGCTGCCGGTTCCCCCCAAGAAAAAAGGGGAAAAGAACATCGATCGCAATTAGCCCGGTTTTTTCTTTCCATACAACATCCCTGCTGGCCGGCGTTTGCCATCATTCGTGTTTTGCTGACAGAAAGCGTTTTCGGAGTGTGGCAAATTCAATGTCATTTTGGAACAGGCTGATCCCTGCAATTCCGGCGGCTCCCGCTTCAAGGATCCATCCTGCCGATTCAGCGCGAATCCCTCCAAGCCCAAGCACGGGCGCTCGCAGGGAGGAGCATGTCCGCCCTAGACATTCAAGCCCAAGCGGCGGGCCGAAGGCTGCCTTGGACTCTGTGCAGAAAACCGGCCCCAGGAGCACATAATCGGCTCCTGCGGCAATAGCTCGATGAGCTTCCCTCGTGGAATGAGTGGATGTCCCAATCAGAAACGAAACGGGCAGCCAAGATCTGAGATCGGATATTTTCGGGGCGGAAGCTGGGAGGTGAACACCCTGGGCGCCTGCGGCGAGGGCGATATCTGCTCTGCTATTAACGATGATTTTCGATCTACCTTTCCGGGCCAGCGAGACTGCCTTGCATGTCAGTTCGAAAAGCTCCCTATCCGGAAGATCCTTTTCCCGTATCTGGATGAAATCAATGCCATAGGAAACAGCGCGCCTGATATTTTGAACAAGAGAGCGTCCGGCCAGCTGCTTGCGATCAGTGATGTAATAGAAGACGGGCCTTTTAGCCGAGAAGTTGCCGCTTGAAGCTCCTGAGGAATTTGACAATTTCTTGAATCCCAATGAGTATGTTCAAAATTCCCAAACCCAGTACGGCGCCTTTCAAGAATGAATTGGCTACAATGGGGCGTATACCAGGGTACTGATAGATCAGATAATTGTTATCCCACATTGAAAGCCATGGAAGGATGAGGAGAAAGCCACCGACTTCAAACGAATAGAGCACATAAAGGATGCGCCAGATCCAGGAAATGCCGGACCGGGAGCGAGGTCTTGGTGAGTTTTCAAGGCTTTGCATCGCCGAAATCATGTCGGTCGGGATTGCCTTTCAGGTTATCAATCTTCTGCGCCACATCCCGATAGCCGGAATCAATGCCGAAGATTTCGCCATACCACTCCAGCGCGCTTTCCGAGTCGCCTGCCAGAGAATGCGCCATGCCCATATCATACTTGAGCGCCATAGCTTCGTGTTGAGAAATCTCGGGGATATTTAATCCCGCCTGGCACCAGCGAATTGCCGACCTCGGCATCCCTTTTTGAAGAAAGCAGTTGCTCAGCATGCCACAACACTGAATGATTTCTCTGGGGTGCTTTCTAGTGTCCAGCGCCTTTACTGCGCCTTGAAATTCCTTTATGGCATCCTCGACCAGATCCATTTCCCGATAGGCAATTCCCAAACCGAAATGAGTCTCGAAATCTTCCCAGGTCACGACCTGGTCCGCGGGAGATTCGATTTCCTCCAGCAGATCCGCAAACAATTCGTTTGTTGTGCCTTCGGATGAACGGGCATAGGCCTCCGGAACCGCCGTTGCTCCCCTGTCATCCGTCGGAGCACTGTTTTTCGCAGCTGAATCCGTCGCTTGGGGCT
>Ga0208980_10001098_pt1 | contig 16185 bp, 13 predicted proteins | sample WetSurMetagenome_3_FD_187993 | JGI IMG/M metagenome (GOLD analysis project Ga0208980, IMG submission 187993) | Wetland microbial communities from Twitchell Island in the Sacramento Delta, sample from surface sediment Aug2011 Site A1 Bulk (version 2) | ecosystem: Environmental > Aquatic > Marine... | reverse complement strand
TTTGGAGTAAATCCTGCAGGCGCTTTCTCAATCCTTTCGGGATTAATAAATTTCCTCAGGAGATCTTCTTCATATTGTTCCTGTTTATTCATTGTAAAAAACATTTTTCTTTTCAACTTTCATGATTATTTCAGCCATTTTCTTCCTCGCCCTGAATAATCTTACTTTAATGACCGACTTATTAATGCCTGTTATTTTTGAGATCTCTTCGGTATCCATATCATCATAATAATAGAGCGTTACAAGACCCCGGTCCTCTTCAGAGATCTTCTGGAGAGCAAAATTAATCAAAGAATTCCTGTATTCATTGGCCGCCTCTTCTTCATTTTTGCTAAAGCTAAGAAAATCAACTGCATCTGCAGGAAAATCTTCAACAGCCAGCATTCCTTTTCTCCTGCTTCTCACAAGAGAGATGGCCGTGTTATAAACAATACGGTATAACCAGGTACCAAAACTGCTTCTCTTCCCGAATTGCTTAAGCGATCTGTAAGCCTTGACAAATGCATCCTGGGCTACTTCCTCAGCTTCTTCACGGTTCCCGCAAATCCTGAAGGCAAGGTTATAAGCTTTATCTTTATGCCTTTCAACAAGATTTGAGTATGCATTGATCTTTCCTTCAAGCACCTGTCCTATATAATATGTGTCGCTCCTGGCATCCATTCCGGCAGTTTGACGCTCAAAGTTATTAATTGGTTACTGCATCCTGAAAAGAATTTGAACAAAATTGGAATAATATTACTGACTGCCTCTTGCTTGCTGGTTATTCCTTAGAAAATACACCTGGCAACAAGTCCGGCACCTGGCAAATTTTATTTATACAGGAAGATTCAAAATACTTCCTGCCACTTGTAACCTTAAGACATCTGCCTGAGTCTAAATGATAAAATTGAATTTAACCAAAACAAAAAGTCATGGAAACATTAATTGCCTTTATTGCACTTTTCGCAACAGTCTTCGGGATCATGTATGTTCATTATACTACCCGCAACAAGGAACGTCTGGCTCTTATTGAAAAAGGTGCGGATGCGAGCCTTTTCAATACCGGCAAAGAGGGAAAAAGCAACTTCGGATGGGGTAAATTCTCTCTTAAAATGGGTATGTTTTTAACAGGAATTGGCCTGGGAATTATCGCAGGTGCAATTTTGGAATCTGCAGCAGTATTCCCTTCTGAAGAAGCCGGCTACTTTTCAATGATACTCATTTTCGGCGGCCTGGCTCTTGTACTGTTCTACCTGATTGACAGGAAAAGCAAATAAGATAAAGATAAACCCTGCCCAAACCCCTTTCCTTAATACATATGGGCAGGGGCTTTTTTTGTTTATGTGTTCTATTCCGTATAAAACTCAATCATCTTTTTTACAGCTTCGCGGCATACTGAGCAATAACCTTTTGCACCATTGCTCTTCATTCGGCAATCCATTTCGGGCCTGAAGATTCCTTTAGCTGAATATCCGCCGCCTTCAAAAAGGCCTGTCACATTGATATATTTTTCCTCTGCAGGAGTAGGTATGGGAATTCCACTTGCTATACTGCTTTTCCATTTGGAATCAAAATTTACCATGGTGGTTATATTTGGTTCCCATGGTTCGACACTCAGGGGATAAAACTCGTTGTAGGCAACGTCGGAAGAATAATATTCATCTGCCAGTCCGGCGAATCCGTGTCCGAATTCGTGGATAAATACCTTTGGGGAGAGGGGATGACCGGCAGTAGTGCCACTATAATAATTATATACTCCTCCGCCTCCGTATTTATTGCTGTTGATAAGGACAATTATATTGTCATGGGGAGCAACCGCTGCATAGTCGTTAACAGATTTTATATCCTGGGTTGTAAGGTACCTGTCGGTGCCAAAAGTATAAAAGCTTGAATTTAAAGCTGTATTAAAGTAAATTCTCTCGCCTGGAATATCAGTTCCCGAATCAATCGATATTGCCTCGACTGCCCAGATATTAATTTTATCCCTGTACTTACTGAACGGATCTTCCGCAAAAAGAACATCAGCCATTTTCTTAACATCTTCCCTGAACTTGCCCATTTCACCTTCGGTATAACCCTCAGCAATAAAGGCCAGATCAACGCTTCTTTTCGGATCGCCTGTTCCGTAGATTCTTGTAACGTTAGCATTTACGGGCTTCTCCTTTTTTATATAATAGTCGGCAGGATCAATCACCGATTCATAAAGCCTGGTGAAGCTGCCGTTCCGTTCTCTCAGGCTCAGGACAAAACGGATCTTGTTTTTGGGGTAAGGCATCGTTGCAACTTCATAAAAGCTGCGCTCCATCGATTTTGCTTCAGTTGTGGTTTGCCATTCCTGGAACAAAGTACAGAATCCCCTTGAATAGATAAGCTTGTTCTCAGCAACATCAAAAACTTCATATTTGAAATTTCCGTAATTAAAAGGATCAATTAAATTATCAGGCGATCCGGGGAACCAGGTTTCCTCCTTCATACCTACAGGATAAGCAATAGTTTTCTGACTGTTTCCGGCAAGCATAAAATCAAACCGAAGAGCCTTGTCAGTGAAATACTTTTCAAAATCAATCTGGGCTGATGATGATAATGTGCACAATGTCAATATTAAAGCAATAAATGTTCTCATTATAAACTTGTTTTGGTATGATGCCATAAAGCTAAGAATATTCATCAATAAGGATGAAGAATTTATATATTTTTGCTCCGGATAAAAACCAACTGATTATGCATTTTTTGAATGATCCTGCTATATGGCTGAAGGAGGTCTTTATTAATGCCGGATTGGGCTATGGCCTGTCATCATTTCTCAGTTTTGCAGGACTGGTTGTGATTGTTGTTTTTCTGGGCTGGTTTTCAAACCTTGTGGTAAAAACAATAATTCTTGAAATAGTAACCAGGATTGTAAAGAGAACCACTTCAACGTGGGATGATATTTTTCTTGAGCAGAAAGTGTTCACACGATTGTCACACTTTGCACCTGCCATTGTAATCTGGTCGATGGCGGGCTGGGCTCTGAAAGCATATCCTGGCTGGATGATGGCAATTCAAAACCTGACTTACATTTACATGGTTCTGATCGGTATGGTGGTGGTTAATTTATTCATCGAATCATGGCACAAGATCTATCTTCTTCATCCTATCTCAAAGCACCGGACAATAAAAGGATATGTGCAGATTCTGAAATTAGTGGTAATTGTAATTGCCCTGCTGATTATTATTTCAGTTGTGTTCGGGAGGAAAGTTGGTACAATAATAGCAGGGCTGGGAGCTTTGGCAGCGGTTGTCTCACTTATTTTTAAAGATGTGATTCTTGGTCTTGTTGCCAGTATTCAGCTGTCAGCCAATAATATGCTTAAAGTTGGTGATTGGATTACAATACCTTCAAGGGGGGTCGACGGAGTTACCGAAGACATTACACTTACCACTGTCAAGGTCCGGAATTTTGACAAAACTATCCTTACAGTACCTGTCTATTCACTCGTAAGCGAGTCGTTTCAAAACTGGAAAGGGATGGAAGAAGCAGGTGTCAGACAACTCAAAAGAGTTATTTTCATCGATATGAGAAGCATAAAATTCCCCGATAGGGAACTTATCGAAAAACTTGTCATTATCCCTTACATTAAGGAGTATTTTGATAAGAAAAAGGAAGAAAATGAAAAGTCACCTGACAGGAATGATGAAAGCCGCTTTTTAAAGACCACTGAGCTGACAAACCTCGGACTTTTCAGGTTATATGCTGAATCGTATCTCAAAAACCATCCGATGATCGAGAATAAAGAGGCTTTAATAGTCAGACACCGGGAACCGGAAGGGAACGGACTCCCTTTACAGGTTTATGCGTTTTGCAGGAATATAAACCTTATACCCTTTGAAAATCTGCAGTCGGAGATTATTGAACATCTTCTGGCAGTACTGAGTGAATTTGAACTTAAAGTATTCCAGAATCCAACAGGCGACGATATCAAAACAATATCAGGAACAAATTGAAGTTTTAAGTGTTTTATGACAAATATTAAATACAATGGCCGACCTTAATACAAGAATCAGCGATTTTCTCTGGAAAAACCTGAATGAAAAACATGTTAACGGGAAAAAAGATCCTTTCTGGCAATCGCTTCTGGGAACAGGCACCGAACTCTGGCTCGATACTGGTGATATTGATGAAGCCGAAGCAAACTGGTCGTCCGGGATGAGCGCCCTTACAACAAACAACACTCTGCTAAACAATGAGATACAAAAAGGGATTTATGATATTTTTATTTCAGAAGCCAAGCATCTTGTCTATGATCTCCCTCTTGAAACCAGAGTGAAAGAAATTGCTTTCATGCTTAACGCCAGACACGGGCTCAGACTTGCATCAAAATTCGGCGGATTGGTAAGCGTTGAGCTTCATACTGATACTGCCCATGACATAAAGGCTATAGAATATTATGGCAAGAGGTACCATGAGATTTGTCCTGACCAGTTTCTTGTTAAGGTCCCGTTTACGGCTGAAGGTCTTATCGGAGCCAGACATTTAAGGGATTCAGGTGTCAGGATAAATTTTACTCTTGAATTCAGTGCGCGTCAGAATGTAATTGTGACCAGAGCAGCTCGTCCCGATTATCTTAATGTGTTCCTTGGAAGAATTGGTGCCTTCCTGATGGACAATAAGCTTGGTGATGGATCAGGCGCCGGTGAAATGGCAGTTATTGCATCTCAGAACTGGGTTACGGCGTTTTCATCTGAAAATCCTTGGCAGACAAAATTAATTGCTGCCAGCTTGCGGCATTATAATCAGCTTGAACTGCTTGCAGGAACTGATGTCTTTACCATGCCTCCGAAAGTTGCTGCTGCAGGGCGGAAATCATTAAGCGGAAATTTTACATCACGTACTCATGAAAATTATGAAGTCAGCCTCTATCCATCAGCCATGAATGCAAGGATTGAAAAATTCTGGGAGGTTGACGATAAAGTGCTCAGCTTTTCAAAAAGAATCAAAGAGAAGCTTCCTTCAACTGGTCCGGAACTGATACATATAGCTCATGAAGAAGGTTGCGAAGACATTTTTCCATCACTTTCCAAAGAAGAAAAAGCAATAATTGCAGGCGACGGGAAAATTCCTGTTTACTCAAAATGGCAGCAAAAAATAATGGAAGGCAAAATTGCTCCTGACACCCTGCTTACATTGGCCGGACTGGCTTCGTTCACAAAAGATCAGCAAATGCTCGACCAGAGAATATTGAATATTATCAGCTGATCAGAGCGATCGCTGCCTCGTAATCTCATACAATAAAATACCGGCTGCAACAGAAACATTAAGGGAACCTATATTTCCGGTCATCGGGATCCTGACCTGGTGATCAGACAGAGTTATTAATTCACGGCTTATTCCTTTGTCTTCCGATCCCAAAATCAGAACCATGGGCCCTTTCAAAATCAATTTTGATACATCAGAGCCTGATTTCTCAATGGCGGTTATGACTTTGAGTCCGGACTCCTTCATATACTCAATTGACCTGACCATGCTTTTTTCCCTGCAGACAGGGAATGAATGTAAAGCGCCGGCTGATGTCTTAATGGCATCTGCAGTGATCCTTGCCGATCCTTTCTCAGGGATGAGAACTGCATGTGCACCAAGACAATCTGCGCTTCGGACTATTGCCCCAAAATTCCTTACATCCGACACACTGTCGAGAGCGATTATCAGCGGATCTTCTCCTTTTTCAAAAATCATTGGCAAAAGATTGGAGATCGACTGGAACTCTATCAGTGAGAGCCACGCCAGAACACCCTGGTGATTTTTTCGTGTAACCAGTTCAATCCGCTCCAGTGGCACTATCTGGTAAGCAATATTATGTTTTCTTACCTCAAGCATCAACTCATGATACAAAGCACCCTGCAATCCTTGCTTTATCAGCAGCCTGTCGATCTGCTTCCCTGCCTTTACGGCTTCAATTACAGGTCTGAGTCCAAATATGCAATCTGATTCCTTTACCATTATTCTTAAAATTCCTCGGGATTATCAAGTCTGTAAACTATACCTTTCCTCCAGTTGGCTACTGCTTTATCCCAATAAGTTACAAGTGTTTCATTCCTGCTGAGATAATAATCATTGTCAGTGAATTTGTTTTCTCTGAACTTGAAGTTGAAATACAGATACTCCTCCTTAAGATGGTATCCTCCTCCCCAGGAAGATTTGATCACCGGTTTCCTGTATCCCCAGCTTTCTCCTTCAGAATTCTTGTAAACTTTATCGGGTGGACCATAGATTGTATATATCATCCCTCTCTCTGTTCTCCAGCCCTCTTTGTAAGATGTAAAATAGAAATTTGAATATAAGATTCTCGTATAGTAGATACGGATAAGTTCTCTTGATTTGTCAATATTTCCTCCACACATTATCCAGAAATTATCAAGGGCAACTTTTGGTTTGGATGCAGCGCGCATGCTCGTAATTTCTTCCTCGGAAGCCAGGTAAACCAGTGGTTCAATCATTTCTGCCGGATTTGTCATTGAGGGAAAGGTTTGTCCGAAGTTAAAAAATGTATAACCCTCGTCCGCTTCCCGGTCGACAGAACAGAAATAAACACCCTCCCTGGGAAGCATTAAAGGTAATGTGTCAGAATATGCCAATGCAATAATTGTGTCAGCCGGGTAATCTATAGTCTTGTCAGGAAGCATCATTGAAGGTGGAAAGGGGACCTCCTTTAATGGTTTATAGAATGAGATAAATAGAGTGTCAATGGATTTCAGGGGATAAACCAGGTTGACATATTCATTTGCCCGGACAACTGGATTGAAGAGTTCATTATTTTTGAAGTGTCCGCGGGCTATGAAATTGTAGCGGTTCTTATATGATCGCGTGTTGAACGAAACAAACGACTGAATAACTTCAGTTCTAAGCTGGTCAAGCAGTTTGACCTCTGCAACATAGTCTTCCCCATGCGTGACTTTCATTGGCAGTTTATAAACATATTCCTGCTTCGAAACCTCTTTAATAATATCTGCGTCAAGGAATGATGTGTCAGCAAGCGTTATCCCGTTGCTGGTATTGTACAGTTTGATTGTAATAAGTATTTTTGCAATGGGTACACCCTGTGGATTTGCCTCCGAAAAAAACAGATCAGTAGCGAACAGCTTTACGGACAGGATTGACATCTCATCCGACTCGTTAAAAACACTGAAGCGAGGTTTAATGGAACTTTTTGTCGGGTTATATAAATAAGATAGATCTTTTACATCAACAGCAGCTTCCTGTGTGGTTTTACATGATACCAGCACAATGCAGATAAAACCGGCAAACAACAACAGGCTGCAATTTCTTAGAGAACATCTCCGGTTCATGTTTTGATACTTTTAATTTGTTAAATATGATTTTACGCCCACCTTATCCTTACCCTGCAAAGCTCAATATTGTCCGATGTCCTCATTATGGAATGATCAAAAATTTTGCCATTTTCTTTACCTTCAGAAACCATGATGGAAATGTTGTCATCATAATGTGATTCGGAAAGATAATTTATTTCAGCCGATAAAGGAACATTATTAATCATGAAATCAAGGTCATAACTGTCAATGACCCATTTGAGATACCGGACATTATTTGTATGAAGGTTTAAATCAAGATCGCTGATTCTTACTCTGAGGAGCATTTTGCTTTGATTTTCACTGACAACTGGCTCAAGTTTCATGGCATTCCGCGATAATGCTGTTTCCCTGGGCAGATCGGAATTATACCTGCTCAATGTATTGTCCGGTCTTTTGATTCGCCTGGTATTCCGGTCAATAATAAGCCATGATGAAGTTGCCCTTGCAACTGATCTTCCATCAGAGTATCTGGCTTCATAATCCCTTAATGCAAAGAGTCCTTCGGTACCTCTCGGCCATGTCTTTACAACAAGCGATTCCCCCCATGAAGGCCAATGCGAAATCTCTGCATAAATTCTTGAAAGGACCCAGAAATTATTCTGCTTTAAAAGGTCATCTCTTCCGTAGCCCAGTCTGACAGCATGATCAGAAGCAATATCCTGAAAGTAATCAAACAATGAAAATAGGCTTAATCTGCCGTTTGGTCCTGTCTCATAAACATGGACAGTATAATCTTTTTCATACTTAAGCAATTCCATCTTCAGTTACTGTTTTTCAGAAATTCATCGACTTCATGGGAATAAACAGTCCAGTTGTTCATCTCTTCATTCAACTCTTTCTTCAGATCCTCATATTTCCTGTAAATTTCTTCGCTTTCCGCGGAACCTGAGACTGTCATCAGTTCTTTGTCAAGCCCGGATAATTCATTTTCCATTCTTTCAATTTCTTTTTCAGAATCTTCAAGCCTTCTCCTTAGTTTCCGGAGCTTTCTTTCATGGTCTTTCTTCTCAAGATATTTCTGCTTATTCGATCCGTTTTCTTCCTTTTTAATATCTGCTCTGACATTGTCTCTTTTTTCAATATCTTTCAGGTTAACGATCTTTTTCTTTCTTAAGAAATCATAGATGCCTCCGATATTTTCTTTTATCCGGTTATTCCTGAACTCAAAGACTTTTGTTACAAGTCCGTCGAGGAAATCCCTGTCGTGAGAAACCACAATTAACGTGCCATCGTACTTTATTAACGCCTGCTTCAGAATGTCCTTCGACCGCATATCGAGGTGGTTGGTCGGTTCGTCAAGGACAAGGAGATTGAAAGGTTCCAGCAGCAGCTTTACTAGTGCAAGCCTCGATTTTTCACCGCCTGAAAGCACTTTGACTTTCTTATCAACATCTTCTCCCCTGAAAAGAAAAGCGCCAAGCATATCGCGGATCTTTGTTCTTATTTCGCCTTTGGCAACATAATCAATGGTTTCAAGAACTGTTAAATTCTCGTCAAGAAGTTCATCCTGATTCTGGGCAAAATAGCCGGTTTTGACGTTGTGTCCTAATTTAAGTAACCCTTCATGATCAAGCTCCCCGATAATGATCCTGGAAAGAGTAGTTTTTCCCTCACCGTTACGGCCGACAAAAGCAACTTTCTCACCCCTGGTGATCGTAATTGCAATCCTGTTCAGAACATTCAGCGACCCAAAGCTTTTTGAGAGGTTCTCGGCTTCCACAACTACAGTGCCAGAGCGCGGTGCAGGCGAAAACCTGAGATTTATTGCACTTAAATCTTCCTCGTCAACCTCAATTCTTTCGATCTTATCGAGTTGTTTTATTTTCGATTGCACCTGAACAGCCTTGGTCGCTTTATACCTGAATCTTTCAATAAATTTTTCCGTATCTTCAATCATCTTCTGCTGGTTCCTGAATGCTGCTATCTGCTGGATCTTTCGTTCTTCCCTGAGAGCAACATATTTTGTCCAGGAAACCTTGTAGTCATATATCCTGCCGAGCGAAATTTCAATTGTCCTGTTTGTTACATTATCGAGAAAAGCACGATCGTGAGAAACAAGCATCACAGCTCCGGGATAACCTGACAGAAATGATTCCAGCCATTGGATCGATTCAATATCAAGATGGTTTGTAGGCTCATCAAGAAGAAAAAGAGAGGGCTTCTTGAGGATCAGTTTTGCCAGCTCAATTCTCATCCGCCAGCCTCCGCTTAATTCCCGGGTTGGCCGGCTAAAGTCCTTTCTTTCAAAACCAAGTCCCTGCAAAGTCTGTTCTGTCTCAGCCATATAGCTTGAGCCTCCAAGAATCCGGTATTTTTCTTCAGTTTCAGTAAGCCGGTCGCACAGCTTAAGGTAATCGGCCGAATGATAATCATCTCTTTTGGCTATTTCCCTGCCGTATCTTTCAATTTCTTCTGACAGGTTCATCAGGCCCGCAAATGCAGTAAGCGTTTCGTTGAGAACAGTCGTTGAGTCATTTACAGCCATCTGCTGAGGGAGGTAGCCGATGGTAACTTCCTTCGACATGTCAATAATGCCCTTTGTCTGACCCTGGATGCCTGATATTACCTTGAGCAGAGTGGATTTCCCGGAACCGTTTTTCCCTGTCAGTCCAATACGATCCTGCTCGTTTATCAGAAACGAGACGTTATTAAGTAAATCAAAACTGCCGAAAGAAACCCAGATATCCTGTACCGAAACCATAAAAAAATATAAACCGCAAATATAGAAAAAGTAGAGCAGCCTGCGAATAAGAGATTATCCTGAGAAAAGTTATCTTTGCCGGGGCACTTTAAATTGACTGAGATTAGAATTTATTCTGTAAGGAAATGAGATTATTTAAAAGAATTTACATAGTACTGCTGGTCATTCCGGTTATTATTTCATTAGTTACCGCGTGTTCGAAAGAAGACGGACCGGATTATAAGAATTTTGTATCAAAGGATTTTGTCGTAACCTACCAGACCAGCTATATTAATAATCTTCTTGATCTGGCATCAGATACGTACCCTGAGTTAAATGACCTGAAACAATATATTTCTAAGACAGTCGACATTTACAAGCTGATCTATAAGACTGAAATTGAGGGCAAAGAGATAAAAGCTTCAGGACTACTGTGTGTTCCATCAGAAACAGGGGAATATCCTCTGCTTTCATTCCAGAATGGTACAAACACCATGCATAGTCAGGCCCCGAGCGAATATATTGTCAATCCGGCTTACCAGTTTGTTGAGATTATTGCGTCAATGGGCTTTGTGGTTGTTATCCCGGATTACCCGGGATTTGGAGAATCAGACGACATTTCTCATCCATATCTTATCAAAGAACCGACTGTGAAATCGATAGTTGACATGCTTTATGCTGTTAAGGAAATGGACTCAAATGAGCTTCCCGATGTGTCAATAAAAGACGAGCTTTACATAATGGGTTATTCACAGGGTGGCTGGGCTACGCTTTCACTGCATAAAGCACTTGAGCAGGATTATTCAGGTGATTTTAACCTGAAGGGAAGTGTTTGTGGTGCAGGACCATATAATTTGACTAATATTTTCGAAGGTATGTCCGGAATTACTTTCTATCCCAACCCTGTTTATCTGGGTTATATAATAAATGCTTATTCAGTCTATGGGCAGTTTACCAACCCGGTTTCAGATATCCTAAAGGAGCCTTATGCTTCCCTCCTGCCTGCACTTTATAAGGGCACTTTATCTTCTGATCAGATAAACAGTCAGCTTACGACTTCCATACCTGACCTTTTTACTGCAGGTTTTCTTTCAGGTTTCAGTACGGACGCAAAGTATTCAACAATCCGCAACTCACTTTCTGACAACAGTGTAATTGCCTGGAATACGGCAATCCCATTATTCCTGATTCATGGAGGAGGTGACACTACGGTGAATCCATCATCAACTGAAAATATTTATCAAGCAATGATCGAGGCAGGTACTTCATCTCAGATTTGTAGGAAGGAGATCATTCCGGGTCTGGATCACGGAGACGCTGTTGTACCTGCTATGATAAAAGGGATCCAGTTTATTATAAGCCTGCTGTAAGGGAATGGGAGAATATTTCAAATCCGGGCGCGGTATCGAATAATAATTATTTAAAGTGGGACGAAATAAAGAATTGCCTCTGCTCGAGAAGGTAAAGATAACCGATATTGGTGCTGAAGGAAAGGCAATAGCAAGGGTTGATAATCAGGTGATTTTTGTTCCAATGCTTATACCTGGTGATGTTGTTGATATCCAGGTCAGTAAGAAGCGTAAAAATTTCATGGAGGGAACGGTTGTCCGCTTCCATGAATATTCTTCCGACAGGATTAAGCCACGGTGCATTCACTTCGGTACCTGCGGGGGCTGCAAATGGCAGCATCTGCCTTACCACCTGCAGCTTTATTACAAGGAGAAACAGGTAAAGGATAACCTTACAAGGATCGGGAAAGTTGAAATACCTGTAATTTATCCGATTATCGGTTCTGATGATATTTATATGTACCGTAATAAACTTGAATATGCCTTTTCAGACAGAAGATGGCTGACAAGAGAAGAAATTATTTCTGACAACAATTTTAAAGAGGATGCCCTGGGGTTTCATATACCGGGCCTTTTTGATAAAGTACTGGATATAAAAGAGTGTCATCTTCAACCCGATCCGTCAAATGCAATCCGTGATGCCATAAGAAGATACGCACATAAGAAATACCTGTCTTTTTTCAACCTGAGGGAGCAGAGTGGCTTTCTTCGGAATCTTATAATAAGGAACACAAGCGATGGAAAGGTGATGGTTATTGTCGTATTTTATCTTGATGAAAAGGAAAGGATCAGTGGGCTGATGAATTATCTTTCAACAGAATTTCCTCAGATAAGTTCCTTGCTGTATATCGTCAACACCAAGCAGAATGATTCTCTGGCCGATCAGGTCCCGGTTCTTTTCAAAGGGGAAGATCATCTGATGGAATCAATAGAGGGACTGAAATTCCGCGTGGGCCCAAAATCATTTTATCAGACAAACATAAAACAATCTATCAGGCTTTACAGGGCAGCAAAAGAATTTGCAGGATTGAAAGGAAGTAAAATTGTCTATGACCTTTACACGGGTACAGGAACAATTGCAAATTATATCGCCGGATCTGCAAAAAGAGTTATTGGCATTGAGTATATTGAAGAGGCAGTAAGAGATGCCGTTATTAATTCTGAACTGAATGGCATAAAAAACACAAGTTTTTTTGCCGGCGATATCAAATCAATACTGAATGAACAGTTTATTCGGGAAAATGGTCACCCCGATATTATAATTACGGATCCGCCAAGGGCCGGAATGCATCAGGATGTAATTAAGCAAATAGTTCTGGCTTCGCCCGGGAAAGTAATCTATATAAGCTGCAATCCATCAACTCAGGCACGCGATGTGGCATTAATGTCAAACCATTACAAAGTAGTAAAGATTCAACCGGTAGATATGTTCCCGCATACACATCATGTCGAAAATGTTCTTCTCCTTGAGAAGATCACTTTCTAAAGGGCTGTTTTCACAATATGCGCTTTAAAAATCAGTTTATCTATATAGTCTGTTTGATAACTGTTTTTTTATGGCGCCTTATGATCAGGAAAGACCCGAGGATCTTTATACATTAAGTATCCAGGGAGTAGAAGACCATCTAGCCAGTCTTCGCTATGCCGGAATGATTCAGCATGCTTTAATGCCTGATCCGGATATTCTTAAAGGTATATTAAGGGATTTCTTTATTCTTTTTCTTCCGAGGGATATTGTCAGCGGAGATTTCTATTACACATTTTCAAGCCGTCAGTTTACATGCATTGCTGCCGGGGATTCAACAGGTCATGGTGTTCCGGGCGCCCTGATGAGCATTCTTGGAATAAGTTTTTTAAATGAGATACTTCAGTCGAAGGCAAATATCAGAGCCAATCGCGTTCTTAATAATATGCGGGAGAAAATAATGAAGGCTCTTCATCAGACCGGCTCGAGAGAGGAGACAAAAGACAGCATTGATATCGGTCTTTGCATAATTGAGTGCGGATCGGGCGCAATACAGTTTGCAGGAGCCAACCGGCCTTTAATAAGAATAAGAAACGGGGAACTGTCAGAGTTCAAACCCGATAAAATGACCATCGGTATTGCACCGCAGGCTGAAAAACCTTTTTCAAATAAAATCATTGATACACAATCGGGTGACTCGTTTTACCTGTTCTCTGACGGTTATTCTGATCAGTTTGGTGAGGCAACTGATAAGAAATTAAAATACAAGCAGTTTAAACAGATTCTTCTGTCGGTAACAGGGCTCTCAATGGCATCTCAGAAAGAGTGCCTTGAATATTCGTTTAAAGAATGGAAGGGCAGATCACAACAAAATGATGATGTCCTCGTTTTTGGATTTCAGGTATGAATCATAATAAAATGAGGCTTTTAGCTTTCAGGATTAAAAATTTCAGGTCAATTGTAGATACGGACTGGCAGAGTTTATCGCCTGATAATGTCACATGCCTTATCGGACAGAATGAATCCGGCAAGACATCTGTTCTGGAAGCGCTTGAGGCCTTTCATTCCGGTATTATTTCAGAAGATGTCCTCAGAAGTGATCTTTCGTTGCCTGAAATAAACTGCAGATTCAGTATTCCTGAAGGATGGCTGTTAAAAATAACAGAGAATCCGGGTACAGAACTTAAGGAACTTTTGTCAGGGCTTACACAGCTCGAACTTACCAGGAAATGGATAGCCGACCTCTCATCAGAAATAACAGTAAGCGGAAAGATAAGAGAGTATCTTGATTCATTGGAAGATGCATGGAGACTTTATCTTGAAGATGTCAAAGTGAAACTTCAGGATGAAATTAATAAGTTAAATGAAAAAGAATCAAACCTCAATAAGCTCTCTTCCAGTGCAGCAATAATGAAAGAAAAAGTTGCCGAAGCAAAAGGGAACAGGAAAGGATTTACATTATTCGGTAAAAAGGCAGTAGATCTGAGTTCAATACCGGGATCACAATATCCTTTGTTGAAAAGTCAGCTGGCTGAATTAAAGAAAAAAGAAACTGAAGCATCAAAGGAGCTGATGAAATATCAACCTCTGAGAAGAGCCGGAGAAACATGGATAAAGCTGGAAGAAAAATGTTCAGCTATCGAACGCCATCTAAGTGATATTGCAGTCAAGCTGGAGGAGAGGCATCAGAAGTTGACTCTTTTAATGAGGCCTGTTGATAATGGTGAAGACCTTGAATGGAACAATATTCTCAATGATTACAGGAAAACCCGGTACGAGAAGGAACAAAAGGCTGAGGAACTGAACAGACATATTGCGATGTCAGGATACCTGATGGAAGGATTATCAGAAGAGGAGTCGGCTAAAAAGGTATATGAGATTGAAAGCTCATATAAATCCCATCTTAACGGCAGGATTCTTGGAAGCAAATATTTTGAATATTGCCCGGTCTTTGAGATGTTCGAAGACTTTGGAAGCCTGCTTCCAAACCGGATAGACCTGGCTGATATAATTTCCGGAAATGATAAAGTTGAAGGCTATAAGGCTGCCCGTAACTTTTTGACCCTGGCTCAGCTCGATTATTCATTTTTTGAGCAACCATCAAGCAGGATCCTTAAGCAGAAAATCGAAAATCTTAATCATTCACTGACATGTAATTTCCAGGATTTCTGGCAGCAGTCGATTGGCCGCAACAACAAGATAAATATACAGTTTGAGCTCGATCATTATAATTCAAGTTACGCAGGTAAAGCAGGCAAACCTTATCTCGAATTCTGGATTAAAGATGAAGGAGAAAGACTCTATCCCAAGCAGAGAAGTCGTGGTGTCAGATGGTTCCTCTCTTTTTATATGGAACTGAAAGCATCTGCATGTGAAAACTGTAAGCCAATGGTCCTGCTGGTAGATGAACCAGGAGTAAGCCTTCACGCCAGGGCTCAGGAAGATGTACTGAAAGTTTTTGAGGATATCAGCCAGAAAATTCAGGTAATTTACACAACTCACTCACCCCACCTGGTCGAAATAAATAAGCTGCATCGTGTTCTTGCCGTTCAGCGTGATGATATTGATAGTTTCAGAAGCACAACGCGCATTCTGGATCCATTGAGATTATCAGCGGCTACTCCAGATACGCTTACGCCGCTTCAGAGCATTCTAGGCAATCCGATGACCAGGGAGGGATTTTCATCAGTAAGGTTAAACCTGGTGGTAAACGATATTGGCACATTTTATCTTCTGAATGCCATTATTCACCTGACAAGCTTCAAAGGAAATATCAGCCTGATACCATCGACAGATATTTCTTCAATTCCGTTATTGTGTAATATTCTCATGGGATGGGGGATGGAATTTGGTGTACTTCTCTTTGAAAATGAAGATGAAAATCAGATAGAAGAGACCTTGAGAAAAACGGTCTTTAATACGGAAACCAGTGGTAAGGATATGATTATTAAGTTCCCGGAGGCATTTCAGAATGCAGAAGACCTGTTGTCGACGCTCGATTTCAAAAATTTTGTAGTTAATTCACGTGAAGGAATTACAGTTCCAAATTCAGTTTATATCAGGGATAAGGAGATTCCAAGAAATTTTGTTCTCAGCAGGTTTCTCAGCAACGTCAGGGCAGGCAAGATCACAGTAAAGGATTTTGATGAGGAGACTCTCGAAAACTTTAAACTTGTAACTGACGTTCTCAAAGGATTTAAATAAGTATCCACAGATTTTGCAGTTTATTCATGTTTTTCTATTTTTGTCGCGCATTAAGGTGCTTGCAGCTTTATTGGAGAGATGGGTGAGTGGCTTAAACCAGCAGTTTGCTAAACTGCCGTATGGGTAACTGTACCGGGGGTTCGAATCCCCCTCTCTCCGCA
>Ga0208980_10001097_pt1 | contig 16188 bp, 13 predicted proteins | sample WetSurMetagenome_3_FD_187993 | JGI IMG/M metagenome (GOLD analysis project Ga0208980, IMG submission 187993) | Wetland microbial communities from Twitchell Island in the Sacramento Delta, sample from surface sediment Aug2011 Site A1 Bulk (version 2) | ecosystem: Environmental > Aquatic > Marine... | reverse complement strand
AAGCAAACGGATACCCAGGTATGGATTGGAGATACATCCAATGACGAGCCATTCCCTTACAAGGGTTTTGATCAAATCCTAGTCGGTCTGAAGCCAGATGATGAAAAAACGGTGGAATATACCTACCCAGCCGGGTATCTTTACCCTGATCTCGCTGAGAAGAATGTTCAATATCACCTGAAGGTGCAAAGCGTCAAATTCATGAAATTGCCTGAATTAAACGACGATTTTGCCAAATCGCTGGGGGATTTTGAAACCTACCAGGCTCTCCTGGATTCAATTCGCGCCCGCCTGACGGAACGCACCCAGGATGAATACGACCAGAAGTTTTTCGACGAGCTGCTGGAAACCATCACTGCTCAAAGTATTGTCAAATATCCTCCCCAAATGCTGGATGATGAAGTGGAGCATTTAATGGAACATTTCCAGGAGGATTTGGCTGCTCAAAAAATGGATCTGGATACCTACTTAAAGCTCAATAACAAGACGAAGGAAGCTTTTATCGATGAGGAGCTTAAGCCCTCCGGGAAAAAACGTCTCGAACGATCTCTCGTGCTAGAGCAGGTTGCCAAGAATGAGAATATTCAGCTCAGCCAGGATGAAATATCTCAGGAATTGAATGCTACGCTTTCCAGCATGCAGGGTTCCAAGGAATTTGAAAAACTGACACGAAAAACTGATTCAAAACAATTAATCAACGCAATGGCAGTGCAAGCTGCCAGCCGCGCTATGAACCGCAGGGTCTTATCGGTCTTGAAAACCATTGCGAATGGCGAATATCAGGTACCTGCCAAAACCGAAGGTGAATCTGCGGAAAAACCGAAAAAATCAAAAAAGAAGTCTGACATTGACCCCAAACCCGCCGATTCAACCCCTGTAACTTCTGGGAAGAAAAAAGCATCAACTACTAAAAGCAAATCATCTGAAAAAGGTAAGGTGAATAATGAGTAAAACCACTTTCAATTCAGTCATTCCCATGGTCGTTGAATCATCCGGTCGTGGCGAGCGAGCCTACGATATTTATTCCCTCTTATTGAGGGAAAGGATCATATTCGTGGGTACAGCCATTGATGACCAAATTGCGAACGTCGTCGTGGCACAGCTCTTATACCTTAGCCACGAAGATCCGGATAAGATGATCCAGATGTATATCAATTCGCCTGGCGGTCAGATCTATTCCGGTCTTGCGATTTATGACACGATGAAGATGATCCCCAACAAGATCAGTACAGTAGCGGTGGGGGTTACAGCCTCCTTCGGGACTGTCTTGCTTGCTGCCGGCACCAAAGGTCAGCGTTATGCCCTCCCGCATGCAACCATCCACATGCACCAGCCGCTTGGTGGAGCGGAAGGTCAGGCATCAGATATCGAAATCCAGGCGAGAGAAATCCTCCGTCTCAAAGCCCGATTGAACCAGATCATGTCCGATTCGACTGGTCAGACACTGGAAGTGATCGAACGGGATACCGATCGTAATTTCTACCTTGAAGCCGACCAGGCGGTGGAATACGGTCTCGTCGACCAGGTGCTGAAAACAGCTAAATGATTTCATGACATTAAATTAACCCGAAAAATGCCGGTGAATATTCCTCCGGCATTTTTTTAGGAAAACATGCTCAAACAAATTCTCCCCGATGTTAAGGCCATTCTTCTGGATATGGATGGCGTGCTTTGGCGCGATAACACTCCGCTAATTGACCTGCCAAAGGTTTTCGCAAGAATGGATGAATTGGGGTATAAAGTCCGCCTTCTGACCAACAATCAGATGAAAACGCCGAAGCAATTTTCAGAAAAACTGGCCAATTTTGGGGTTAATTTTCACCCTTCCAAAATAATCAATTCCTCTATGGGAGTGGTTTACCTTTTAAGAAAACGATTTCCGCAGCCTGGACCAGTATTTATTATCGGAGAAGCCGGTACATTTACCGCCTTGGAGGAGGCAGGATATTTTTATTCCGAAAAAGACCCTCTCGCAGTGGTGGTTGGTTTTGATCGCAATATCAACTATGAGAAATTTGTTAAGGCCAACAAATTTATCCGGGCAGGTGCGATCTTTTATGGCACAAACCCGGATTTCACCTTTCCCACCCCAGATGGTCTTATCCCTGGCTCTGGTCCGTTTATCGCTTTCGTACAGGCTGCCTGCGATCAGGTGCCGATTATCGCCGGTAAACCTTCCCCATACCTGTTTGATCTTTGTTTTGAAGAGCTTGGCTTGCAGCCAAACGAGATTATCGGGATTGGAGACCGCTTGGAAACCGACATCCTGGGTGCTCAGCGGTCTGGCTGTCATTCAGGTTTGGTTTTATCAGGTGTAGCCACACTGGAGGATGCAGGAAAATGGTCGCCTCCTCCCGATATCATCGCATCCGATCTGGTAGAACTGATTGGATAGTAGACTGTGGTTGCCCAAAACCATAAACCCAATTTCTTTGATCTAACCGGCGAGATGCTTACAGATTTCCTGCTGAAATCCGGTGAACCAAAATTTCGAAAAGACCAGATTTGGGAAGGCGTTTATCATCATTTGTGGTCCAACCCGGACCATTTTTTCAATATTCCCAAAAATTTACGATTATCGCTATCTTCATCCTTTGATTTTGAAAATTTAGAACCTGTAAAACTTCTGAAATCGTCGGATAAAAAGACTGAAAAAATGCTTTTCCAAACAAGGAGTGGAGCATATATTGAAACTGTATTAATGAATTATAGAGAACGCCATACAGTTTGTATTTCCTCACAATCTGGCTGTCCTGTTGGCTGTCTTTTCTGTGCCACTGGTCAGATGGGTTTTATCGCCAACCTCACCCAGGGGGAAATCATTGAGCAGGTCATCTTTTTTGCCAGAAACCTGAAAGACCGATCAGAAAGTTTAACGAATGTTGTCATCATGGGAATGGGAGAACCTTTCCTTAATTACGAAAATACTCTCGGAGCGATCCAGGTTCTTAATGATCCACTTGGTTTTGGGATGAGCGCGCGGCGTTTTACCATTTCGACAGTCGGGATCATTCCCGGGATTGAAAGGTTTACGAAAGAGAAATCGCAGGTTAATCTGGCTGTGAGCTTACATGCGCCAAATGACAACCTCCGCGATCAGCTTATACCCATCAATAAGAAATATCCGATCGCGGATTTAATTGTTGCCTGTCGGGAATACATCCAGCAGACTGGTCGAAGGATCACTTTTGAATATGCACTCATTGATGGACTGAATGATTCGCCAGTTCTTGCCAGGGAGCTGGCGGTCCTTTTACGCGGAATCCTGTGCCATGTGAATTTGATCCAGTTGAACTCTTCCAAGAATTTTCTTAACCAAGGATCCGACCTCTCCCGGGCGAAGTCATTTTTGAATATTCTGCAAAAATCTGGAATTCCGACTACACTGCGAATGCGTATGGGTTTGGATATCAAAGCAGGCTGCGGCCAACTGGCTTTTGAGTCCAGCAATGACGTGCCCTAAAATCAGCATGATATAATCGCGGCGATGTCCGCTTTTTTTGATAAATGGAAATCAGGCCTCACCCGCACCCGTAATTCCGCTATCGGCCGCCTCGCATCCACCTTCGGAGCCTCAGAAATCACTCTAGATACATGGGATGAGCTTGAGTCTGTGTTCATCCAGGCGGATATGGGGATTGATACAACCCAGTCGATTCTGACCTCCCTTAAAAATAAGACAGTTGAATTAGGTGTCATCAAGACCAGGGATTTCTTCCCTTTGGTCCGGGAGGAACTCCTCTCCAGGCTGGATCGCCCAGTAGAGTTCAACCCTCAAGCGCACCACCCGGAAATCATCCTATTTGTCGGGGTTAATGGCTCCGGAAAAACTACAACAGCCGCAAAACTTGGTAGCTTATACCAAAAATCTGGAATCAAGGTTCTGCTAGCGGCAGCGGATACATATCGCGCTGCAGCCATCGATCAATTGGAGGAATGGGGAACCCGCCTCAATATTCCTGTAATCGCCGGGCAGCCCAACAGCGACCCGGGAGCAGTGGCTTACGATTCTGTTCAGGCAGCATTATCCCGAAATGTTGACCTGCTGATCATTGATACCGCTGGGCGGCTTCATACCCGTTACAACCTTATGGAGGAGATAAAGAAAGTCCATAGGGTCATCGGTAAATCTCTCGAAAACGCGCCACATGAAGTCTGGCTGGTGTTGGATGCGGCTACTGGTCAGAACGCTTTCCAGCAGGCGAAATATTTCAAAGAAGCGGTGAAAGTCACCGGGATCATTCTCACCAAAATGGATACATCCTCGCATGGCGGAATGGTTTTTGCGATTCAGGAAAAATTAGCCATCCCTGTCATCTATATTGGAATGGGCGAACAACCAGATGACCTCCTTCCTTTTGATCCCGAATCGTTTGTGGATGGTCTTTTGTCAGATTTGAAAGTAGAGGTCTAATGCAGGAACTTATTGCGAGACTTGAATCGTATCAGACCCGAATTCATGATCTCATGGAGTATCTTTGACTTTTCTATAAAGGTGAACCGTCTTCAAGAATTGGTTACACAATCTGAAGATGTCTCCATCTGGTCAGACCCTACGCAAGCACAAGCGTTAATGAAGAAAATATCTGATCTTCGGTCTGAAGTGGACCAGTGGAACCAAATTAATCAAAAGACAGCAGATGTTCTGGAACTTGCTAAATCAGGAGATGAAGAGTTCGCTGCAGAAATCCAGGTTGAAACAGATTCCATCGGCAAATTGCTGGATTCTTTGGAAATTGAGACACTTTTATCAGGTCCCTATGACAAGGGCAATGCCTTTTTAAGTTTGAATTCCGGCGCTGGCGGAACCGAAGCATGCGATTGGGCTGCGATGCTGCTGCGCATGTATCTGCGCTGGGCTGAGACCAAGGGATTCAAGACCGAAATACTCGATCAAACCGAGGGGGAAGAAGCGGGTATTAAAAGCGTCACGGCTTCGATAATAGGGAAAAACGTCTATGGCTATCTCCGTCCTGAAAAAGGTGTCCACCGCCTGGTTCGGCTTTCCCCCTACGATGCAGCTCACCGCCGGCACACTTCCTTTGCCCAGGTCGAAGTTCTACCCGAGGCTTCCCAGGATGATCCCGTTATTCAGATCAATTCGGATGATTTGAAGATTGAATCTTACCGTTCCTCCGGTGCCGGCGGACAGAACGTGCAGAAGAATTCAACAGCCATTCGCATCACCCACCTCCCCTCAGGTATCGTAGTCTCCTGTCAAAACGAACGCTCGCAGTTGCAGAATCGTGAAAACGCGATGCGGGTTTTACGCGCCCGTTTGCTGGAAATGTACGAGAAAAAACAAGAAAAAGAGGTGGCCGAGCTAAAAGGTGAATATATGAAGACTGAATGGGGCAGCCAGATACGTTCTTACGTCCTCCATCCATATCAAATGGTCAAGGATCATCGTACAGAATATGAAACAGCCAATACCCAGGCAGTATTGGATGGGGAAATTGATCCTTTTATCGAATCATTTTTGAAACTTAAGAAATAGAGACGAAATAATTTAATCCAAGATCTTCGCAAGCAGGATCATTTCAGGGTCCAACTCTTTTTTCTTGGTGACTGCTTCTTCAAGAGGTGTGGGAACAATTTGGCCTTTTCGCTGACCGACCAGCATACCGAAATTATTCTTTGAAATCTCCTCCACGGCCGCTGCCCCGAGCCGGCTAGCGAGTATCCGGTCATACGCGCTGGGGTTTCCGCCACGCTGAACATGCCCAAGGATGGTGGCCCTTAGCTCAAATCCCAACCTCTCCCGGTGCTCACTAAAATAATTTTCCAACGCCATGGCATTATATTTTGCGCCTTCGGCAACTACGACAATCGCGTGCGATTTCCCTTTTTCGTAAGCCTCTCGGAAAACATCGGCAATATGCTCCGGGTCCGTTTCAACTTCCGGAATAACCACCATCTCAGCTCCGCCTGCGATCCCGGACATCAGGGCCAGGTAGCCACAATTTCGGCCCATCACTTCCAGTAAAAAGGCGCGTTGGTGGGATGAAGCTGTGGTTTTTAGCCGGTCGATGGCTTCGATCGCGATGTTTAAGGCTGTGTCCACGCCGATGGTAATATCCGAACCGTATAGATCATTATCAATGGTTGACGCTACCCCTACCACCGGAAAACCAAGCCGATGCAGCGCAAGGCTGCCGGTTTGTGACCCGTTTCCCCCGATCACAACAAGGGCGTCAATCCCAGCTTCATTGAGCGAACGAATCGCCATACGTTGCCCTGCTTCTGTTTTAAATTCCGGGCACCGGGCGCTCCCCAGAACTGTACCTCCCCGTTGGATAATTCCGCCAACATCTCTTTTCCCCATAGGAAATATCTTTCCAGAGATCAATCCCTCATACCCAAGCTTCACCGCGTAGGTCTCCCAACCTTTAGCTGAGCCTGAACGGATCACTGCTCGAATAGCCGCATTCATCCCGGGTGCATCCCCGCCACTGGTTAATACTGCAATTCTTCTGATCATCAAATTACTCCAGGAAAATATTCAAAGAATTGTATCACGTGAATTCATGCTGGTTTTCATTAATTGTTCTGCTGGCAAAACAGTTTGGTAAAATCAGTAGGCGTTGCAATTTTTTATTCCCATAACCTAATCATGTCTTCGAACCGCATTGATCAACATCCCATACTTTCTCCCCTCCCTTCCCCAATTGTTGAATTTTTCTGGGAGAAACGCTCCTTTATGGCGCGCGAAAATGAGACGATCGCCTCAGCCCTGATTGCAAATGGAGTCCTGACATTCGGTCATCACCCAAAAGATGGATCCCCTCAGGGAATTTTTTGTGCGAATGGACAATGCTCACAGTGCATGGTGATCGCCGATGGAATTCCTGTTAAATCCTGCATGGAAACCGTTCGAGCCGGATCGCAGATATTGCCACTCAACCATCTCCCAGTTCTTCCTGAGAACCACCCGCAAAGTTCTTTTTCCCCAATCCCTTCTCTGGATATCGAGGTACTGATCATTGGGGGCGGGCCCGCAGGTCTCTCTGCAGCCATCGAACTGGGGAAATTGGGAATCGCGGCACTGCTGGTTGACGATAAACAGAACCTGGGAGGAAAACTGGTCCTGCAAACCCACCGGTTTTTCGGATCTGTGGATACTGTCTATGCAGGCACCCGCGGGATTGAGATTGCCCAAAAGCTGGAGAATGAATTGGCTGGGTTTCCATCCATAACAATTTGGAGGAATTCGGTTGCCCTGGCGGTTTACAGCGATAAATTTATTGGAATCTTGAAAGATGCTAACGAATACATTCTTGTCAAACCCAAGGTTCTTCTTTCAACAACCGGCGCAAGGGAAAAATCCCTGGCGTTCAAGGGCAATACACTTCCTGGAGTGATGGGTGCTGGCGCCTTTCAGACGATCGTGAATCGAGACCAGGTAAAAATAGCCAATCGGCTTTTCATCGTTGGCGGAGGAAATGTCGGATTGATCGCCGGATACCATGCATTACAGGCTGGCATCCAGGTTGCGGGCCTGGTGGAAGCCTTGCCGGAATGTGGTGGCTATCAAGTACATAAAGATAAGCTGGGTCGTCTTGGCATCCCTATTTTCACTTCTCACACCATCCTTTCCGCAAATGGGAGCGATCGGGTGGATTCTGTAACCATTGCTGAGGTAGACCGGAATTTTTTACCTTTGCCTGGAACCGAACGAACGATCCAATGCGATGCGGTCCTCATTGCCGTTGGTTTGGACCCGGTGAGCGAATTCCACCAGAAAGCCCTTGAATTTGGGTTACCTGCATTTACCGCCGGTGACGCAGAGGAAATCGCCGAAGCCTCAGCGGCTATGATCACCGGCAAGATCCGAGGGAGAGAAATTGCCCTTTATTTGGGCATGAAATCAGTTGAAATCCCTGCAGATTGGTTGAAAACTGCGAATATTCTGAAATCCAAACCCGGGCTGAACTTGGAAGAAGACCATCCAGAGGTATCCTCCGGTGTTGTTCCCGTTATCCACTGCAGCCAGGAAATCCCCTGTGACCCCTGTTCGCGCCTGTGCGAGCAGGAACTCATTCGCATTGCCGTTGAGGATATTCGGGATATCCCCCGGTTCATAGGTGGAGAAGGATCCTGTAAAGGGTGTTTTAAATGCCTTATTGGCTGTCCGGGTTTGGCAATCACGCTCGTGGATTATCGTAAGAATCCCGATTTTCCAGTAGTATCAATCCCGTTGGAGTTTGGTGGAGATTTTCTGAAACCGGGTGATTTTATCCAGCTTGTGGATACCCATGGAGATTCCCTCGGCGAGTTTTCAGCGCTGGCTATTCGCGGAGGTAAAGCGGCAAAGGGAACCTGGATCCTGCAGGCAGCAGTACCAAGAACAATCGCGCGATCTGTCGCCGGGGTTATGGTCCAGGGGCGATTATCCAACCAACCCATAGATTTGTATGTAAATCAGGTTGAGAATGAAACGATCATTTGCAGGTGTGAGCGCGTCACAGCTGGTGAAATTCGAAGTCTTATTCAGTCCGGTAAGACGGATGTAAATGAGATCAAAGCACTTTGCAGGGCTGGTATGGGTGCATGCGGGGGAAAAACATGCTTCTCGTTGATCAACCGTATTTTCAGGGAAGAAGGCGTCCCGGTCGATAAAACAACTTTTGCAACCAATCGCCCTATTTTTATGGAAGTATCCCTCTCCAAATTAGCCGGAATGAAAGATGACTGATTATCAATCAGAAGGAAACAAGTTCGATGTGATCATCCTCGGCGCAGGGTCCATCGGCGTTCCGGCGGCCTATGCATTTTCCAAATCTGGATTTAAAACCCTTGTCATCGATGAAGAGGCTTCTCCAGGACAGGGTTCAAATAAACGTGCCATCGGCGGTATCCGCGCCACGCACTCTGACCCGGCAAAAATCGCTCTTTGCCAGCGTAGCATAGAGGTATTTTCCACCTGGCAGGAATCGACTGGTGATGATATCGAATGGGTCAGAGGTGGTTATTGCTTCGTGGCGTATTGCGAGGAAGAACAAAATAGCCTAAAAGACCTTCTCAGATTGCAAAAAGAACTGGGATTAAATATTGATTGGCATGACACAAGCCAGCTTCTCGAAATCGTACCCGAGTTGAATCCTGATGGATTGCTTGGGGGAACCTTCAGCCCGGAGGATGGAAATGCTTCTCCCCTCCTGGCATTGCTCTCTTTTTATCGTCAATCCTTGAAGTGCGGAGCTACTTACAAATTTCACGAAAAGGTAATTCAATTCATCACATCCGGTGAAAAGATCATCGGCGTAAAAACATCGTCCAATCAATACTACGCTCCCGTCACGATCCTGGCTGCAGGTGGCACCTCCCGGGAGTTGGGTACTTTGGTCGATCTGGACATCCCGGTTTACCCGGATTCCCACGAAGCTGCCATCACTGAACCAGTTGAGCGTTTTCTGAACCCCATGATCGTTGATATTCGACCGACGGATGATTCGTCAAATTTCTACTTTTATCAGCATTTCACCGGGCAGATCGTTTTTTGCATCACCCCAAAACCCAATATTTGGGGAACTGACATTCGCGAAACCAGCGCATTTCTTCCCATGGCGTCTCAACGTCTGTTGGATTTAATGCCCCGCCTCCATCATCTGCGGGTGCGTCGGACTTGGAGAGGGCTTTACCCGATGACACCGGATGGCTTCCCTCTCGTCGGCCTGGTTCCGGAAAAACCTGGCTTGATCCTGGCAACCGGAATGTGCGGACAGGGTTTTATGCTTGGTCCGGGCCTCGCAGAGCTGCTTGTACGCCTTGTTGATGGCAGTCTACGAGAAGATGATTTACAAATCCTGGAAAGACTGAATCCTAAACGGCAATTTCAGGCCCAAGAAATATTAAAGTGAAAATCCGCATGACTCTATGAATTCTATAAAAGGATTGATTTTCGATTTTGATGGTTTGATCCTGGATACCGAGCTGCCCAATCTTCAATCCTGGCAGGAGGTATACCGTGCATATGGACAGGAATTACCTTTTGAAAAATATATCTTAACCGTGGGCACGGACGAACACACATTTAATCCCTTAGCCTATCTTCGACAACATGCAGGAAATGGTTTCGATTCTCACGAAGCCTCTTCTTTATATGAAAAATTACTGCTTGAGTATCTCTCGTTTTGCGACCTAATGCCCGGTGTAAGGCAATATTTGCAGGATGCCAAAGATGCGGAAATCAAGGTTGCCATTGCATCAAGTTCCACTCAAAAGTGGGTTCTGGGCCATCTTGAGCGGCTGAACTGCCGGGATTACTTTGATGCGATTGTCACCGCAGATTCGATTTATCCAGCCAAACCAGATCCCACTGTGTACCGGGTGGCTCTCGATCTACTGGGTATATTTCCCAAAGAAGCCGTCGCTTTTGAAGATTCGGTCAATGGAGTTCGAGCAGCCCGTCGGGCGGAGATCTTTTGCGTAGCTGTCCCCAATTCCGTTACATTGAATATGGACTTTTTTGAATCCGATCTTCAAGTTCCTTCACTCTTGACCGTAGCTCTGAAGGAGATCATTACAATCGCTGAATCCAGGTGAAGAATGGATTCAGGTTGCATCTTTCCAATTAAACGCTATACTTGCACCAATTTTCAGCAAGAAATCAATGACAATTCAAAATTTAATTAAATCCCTGCCAGATTCCTATTCCGCTCCGGATAAAGATCGAATCCAGAAGGCGTACGAATTTGCTGAGAAAGCACATTCCGGTCAGAAACGGATTTCTGGAGAACCATATATAACCCACTGTCTCGCAGTGGCATCCATCCTTGCAGAGATGCACGTACCGCCAGCAGTGATCGTCGCTGGATTGCTTCATGACACGGTGGAAGATACATCTGTATCGTTGGATGACTTGAAAAGTGAATTTGGAGACGAGGTTGCAAAGCTTGTGGATGGCGTCACCAAGCTCACCAACCTTCCCATGGTTTCCCGCGATGATCAACTAGCAAGTGGTGCGGAAGGTCTGAATCCTCTTTCCGGAACGGATATTGAAGTTGAAGCAAACGAAATCAACATTCGCAGCCGTAAAAGGGATCTGGCGACTGAAACGCTCCGGAAAACTTTTCTCGCCATGGGGGATGATATCCGTGTTGTGATCATCAAGCTCGCCGATCGTCTGCATAATATGCGTACGCTCGGAGCGATGCCGGAAGCCAAACGAAAGAGGATTGCGCGGGAAACTCTGGAGATTTTCGCTCCGCTTGCAAACCGTCTGGGTATCTGGCAGATGAAATCTGAATTGGAAGATCTTGCCTTTCGCTATGTTGATCCTGTCAAATTTCAGGAAATCGCCGATAAGATCAATCAGGAAAAACATGACCGCGAGATTGAAATTCAAAGCATAGAGGATCGTCTCCAAAAAGTTTTAGAAAACGCAGGTATCACTGCAGATATCTCGGGTAGGCGTAAACACATATATTCCATTTATCGCAAGATGGTGGAAAAAGGTCGGGCTTATGAAAATGTGATGGATCTTCGAGGCGTCCGGCTGATTGTGGCAGATATTCCCACCTGTTATTCTGCATTAGGGATCATTCACACCCATTGGCGACCAATTCCTCAGGAGTTTGATGACTACATTGCAGCTCCCAAGGATAATTTCTACCAGTCGCTCCACACAGCCGTGATCTACGATGATGGTAAACCGTTGGAAGTGCAAATCCGCACTCCTGAGATGCATCAGAATTCAGAACTGGGTATTGCCGCCCACTGGCGATATAAGGAAAAAGGGGCAAAATCCGATCAGTTTGATCAACGTGTTTCCTGGCTGCGAAAAATGATGGAATGGCGGCAGGAAGTGGAAGACGCCCAGGAATTTGTTGATGGTATGAAGACGGATGTCTTCGAAGATCGGGTTTTTATTTTCACTCCCCACGGAGATATCATCGACATGCCTGCGGAATCTACCCCGATCGATTTCGCCTATCATGTTCACACCGAGATTGGCAATCGCTGCCGTGGCGCCAAAGTCAACGGCAAATTGGTTACCCTGGATTACACCCTAAAGACTGGTGACCGTGTGGAGATCCTCACTGCCAAACAAGGCGGTCCCAGCCGTGATTGGCTGAACCCAAGCCTCGGACTTGTTCGTACCCAGCGTGCGCGATCCAAGATCAAAGCCTGGTTCAAAAAGCAGGACCGCGATATCAACCTGACCCAGGGGAAACAATTATTCGAGCGGGAGATTCACCGGCTTGGGATCACGAGTCTTTCCCTCGATGAGCTTGTAAATGCGCTCGAATATAAAACAATTGATGATTTCTATGAAGCCCTGGGAAATGGTGACCTTACCATCGGGCGGGTGGTTAATAAGATCAGCGAGATCCAGAAGGAAAAAGAGCCGCTTCTGGAAATTCGCACAACCGATGCTAAACCTGCCATCACCACCGAAGTATCGGTTCTCGGGTTGAAAGGCTTACTGACCACTTTTGCAAAATGCTGCAATCCTGCTCCCGGTGATGATATCGTAGGTTACATAACCCGCGGACGTGGGGCAACCATCCACCGCCGGGATTGTCCTAATATTCTCCGCATGAACGACCATGAGCGTATCGTGAAAGTAGTCTGGGGAGAGGCGCAAAAAACATTTCCGATCAATATCGAGATAAAAGCTTATGACCGACAGGGATTGATGGGAGATATTTCCACCATTCTAAGTCTGGAAAGCATCAATGTGATGGATATCCACCTGAAGGTGACCCACAATCTCGCGACAATTACTTTGATATTGGAAATCCGGGATATTGCCCAATTAAGCCGCGTTCTCACTCGAATTGAAAACCTTCCTAACGTCATGGAAGCTCATCGAATTAAACCTGGGTAGCCGATGGAGGCATTTTGACTGACCTCATTTCCGTAGATGATGCAATTAATCGAATCCTAAATTCAATTTCATCCAAAGGCGAAGAACTCTCTGTATTAATGGATTCTTATGGAAGATACCTGAGCAGGGATGTACATGCACTAACTGATCTCCCCCCCTTCACAAACTCCAGTATGGATGGCTTTGCGGTTATCGCGTCTGTAATAAAAGCAGCTTCTCCTTCATTACCGGTGGAACTGATCGCAGATTTTGATATTCCTGCTGGTTCCCATCCCACCCAAACCATTTTTCCTGGTCATGCTGCCAGAATAATGACTGGTGCTCCCCTCCCCCCAGGAGCGGATGCGGTCATCCCTGTGGAGAATACTGATAGCATCCGCCATGAAGAAAATAAATCATTCCCATTTCCGGTGAAGGTATTTTCATGTGTATCAACAGGTGAAAATATCCGTCCAAAGGGAATGGATATTAAAAATGGGGAAATACTGATCCGGAAATCCACCCGACTTCGGCCGCAGGAAATCAGCGCGCTAGCTGCGCTGGGGATCACCCAAGTGCCTGTCGTCCAACGTCCCAAAGTGGCAATTCTGAGCACAGGTGATGAATTGATCACACCTGAGGTAACGCTCGAGCCCGGCAAGATCCACGAATCCAACTCTTATTCCCTGATCGGTCTCGCCAAAGAGTTGGGCTGCGAGGTTCGGAATCTGGGCATTGCGCCAGACGACCGAGAAGAAATTAAAAAACGCCTTGATCAATGCGTTTCGCAGAAAATTGATCTGATCATCACCTCCGCCGGTGTCAGCGTGGGAGCATATGATTATATAAAAGAAGTGATCGAAGCTTCCGGAAGAATCGATTTTTGGCGAGTGAATATCCGCCCTGGCAAACCTGTTGCTTTTGGAAATTACCATTCCATCCCGCTGGTCGGACTGGCGGGTAATCCTGTTTCAGCATTTGTCGGTTTTTTGATCTTCATCCGCCCGGTAATATTAAAAATGTTCGGGGTCGCCAATCTGGACCCGGATTTGATCCCCATGCGGATCGATGCAGCCATCGAATCAGATGGCCGTCAGAGTTACCTGCGGGCGAACGCGTATTTCAAAGATGGTGAATGGATTGCCCATCCCGCCAGTCACCAGGGATCGGGAAATGTGCTATCCATGGTCAATTCAAATGCTTTACTGATTATTCCACCTGGGGTAAAATCGCTGCCTGCAGATAGCAAAGTACATACATGGCTGCTGGCTTAATTAAATAGTGTATCCTTTGAAAAAACCTGTATATTATTCATTATTGGCTCTTGCGGTCATAGGGTTCCTGGATTCCCTGTATTTGTATTATGTTAAGCTTACCTCCACTCCGGTGGCATGCTTTCAGGGTTCCACAGGCTGCGAAACGGTTGCCAACTCAAAATATGCTTCGATTTATGGCATTCCAAATGGACTGGTAGGAATGCTTGGTTATGCTGCGATCGTGTGCCTATTAATTGTGATCCGGTTTCGCCCGCAGTATATAAATCAAGTACGATATGCTCTCTTCGGATTATCATTTATCGGTTTTTTGTATTCCGTCTACCTTACATCGATCAGCATTTTCATCTTGAAAGCTGAGTGTCCTTTTTGTATACTATCTGCGATTATGATGACAGCTATTTTCGTAATCTCAATTTTTGAATTGAGAAATATCCACTAAGGAGGAGGAAATTCATGCCCCGTATTCGTTGCCATTATACCGATTGCAGCTTCCTGGACGACGGTTTTTGCAGCGCCGCACAGGTGGAGCTTGACCCTGACACCGGCTGTAATACTTTCTCTCCCAACACAGAAGCAACTGCCAATGGTGAGTGGGAAGATGAAGAGGAAGAAGAATGGGAAGAAGTGTCCGAGGAAGATGAAGAAGATGATGAAATGTGGCTGGATGAGGATGAAACCGAAGAATATTGATTCAATTCGTCTCCCAATATGTTGATTTCATTAGACCCCGAGCCTCGGGGTCTTTTATAATATACGGGTGGAAATAGATCGAGACGTTCTGGTAAATTTAAAACATAATATTCTTGTCAATGTGCTGGATGGGGCATTTTTTGGGCTTGGATTTGGGTTTGCATCATTTTCTACCATCCTGCCGCTTTTCGTTTCTCAAATGACCAATTCCGCAGTGCTGATCGGATTGGTGCCCGCCATTCACAGCATGTTCTGGCAAATCCCGCAGCTTTTCATGGCAAAAAAGGTGTCTTCCCTCCCGCGGATAAAACCACATGTTTTGTTAATGACCCTAAATGAACGTTTGCCATACATTGGTTTCTTTCTCATAGCCTGGTTCCTTCCCGTGATGGATAAAAAACTGGCGCTAGTTTTGTTTTTCTTTCTTTTGATCTGGCAGGGTCTGGGTGCCGGTCTGACAGCCAATGGCTGGCAATCAATGCTCGCCAAAGTGATCCCATCAAAAACCAGGGCTAAGTTTTTTGGGATTCAAAGCGCCGCATCCAATCTCCTTGCCAGCCTTGGTGCTTTGCTAGCCGGGTTACTCCTGCAAAAGGCGACCCCACACATCGGGTATGCCTTATGTTTTCTGATTGCGTTTTTCTTCATCATGATTTCCATGATCTTCCTGGCGCTCACCAGAGAACCCCGGGTGGAATTGCCGAAAACAAATACAAGTTCCTCACCTCTGTTGCAATCGGTGAAGACGATTCTTGCGCAGGATAAAGTCTTTCTGGGGTTCCTCATCAGCCGCACATTATTCCAATTCGGCATGATGGCGTTTGCATTCTACATTGTTTATGGCGTCCGCTTTCTGGGAATGAGTACGGCTTATGCAGGTGTTCTTACCAGCCTTGCCCTGATCACCCAGGTAGTCTCAAACCCCCTTTTAGGCTGGGTGGCGGATCGCTGGGGCCACCGACCGGTGCTGATCTTCGGAGCATTTTCAGCCATGCTCAGTGCGTTCTTTGCCTGGTTGGCAACCTCTCTTTTTCTTTTTCCCCTGGTGATGATCCTCGCTGGTATCGCGAATACAGCTTTTTGGACGATAGGAATAGCTTACACCCTTGAATTCGGTACTGATCAAACCCGACCCACCTATGTTGGTGTTTTAAACACGCTGGGTGCTCCAGCCGCCATTCTGGCTCCTTTGTTTGGCGGCTGGCTCGCGGATACTTTTTCATATTCTGTTACCTTCATATTTTCAGCGATCCTGTCCTTAATCACTGCGGTTATACTTATTTTGATGGGTCGATCCATGAAGTCCAATCAAACCGCAATTACTCCTGTAATAAGTCAATGATCTCTTGGAGGAAAAATGAAAAAAGTTAAGTACCTTATTCTTGGTGGTGGAATGTCTGCTGATTCAGC
>Ga0208980_10001096_pt1 | contig 16198 bp, 12 predicted proteins | sample WetSurMetagenome_3_FD_187993 | JGI IMG/M metagenome (GOLD analysis project Ga0208980, IMG submission 187993) | Wetland microbial communities from Twitchell Island in the Sacramento Delta, sample from surface sediment Aug2011 Site A1 Bulk (version 2) | ecosystem: Environmental > Aquatic > Marine... | reverse complement strand
TCACCGACTCGCCTGAGTTCCAGCGGCTATTGAAGGAACTCGGCTCGAAGATCGAAACGGCACCGGCGGCTCACTGAGGCGTGGGCTGGCGGCAGGGGGCAAGCGTCGGCTACCTGCACTTCACGCCGAAGATGTCGCTGATACCGATCTAGACCCTGGGCCGCACGCGGTGATTCCCGGGCTCCGACGCGCGGAGCTGCGGGTGGCACGCTGCGCGCCGGACCGTCGATCACGTCGGTCGGGCGATCGAAAGGACAATGAATCCACTTCGTCGGACCAGAGGACCGCCCCGGGGTCGTGGGAGGATCCCGCTCGACGCATGGGCACGCGCCCCCTCTGCAGCGCCGGGCGGAGACGACCTTGAATCTTCCGACAATGGATCACCTGATCGACGGCCAGCTCGTTCGGCCCGCGGGCGGCGAATACATTCCTGTCGAGAATCCCGCGACCGGCGAGGCGATCGGTCGGGTGGCCGCAGGCGACGCACGCGACGTCGATGCGGCCGTGGATGCGGCGCGCCGGGCGTTCGAACGTCCCGGCTGGAGCGACATGGCGCCGGCCGAGCGCTCGGCACTGATCTACCGACTGGTGGGGATCCTCGCGCAGCACGCCGAGGAGATCGTCTACCTGGAGTCGATCAGCACCGGCGGGACGGTGAGCCGCATCGGGACCATCGACCTGCTCGGCGTGATCGAGATCGGCACCGCCGTCGCCGAGACGATCAAGACCTATCCGTTCGTCGAGGAGCTGCCGCTCAAGAGGATACCGGAGCCCACGCAGGCGCAGGTGCTGCGCGAGCCGGTCGGTGTGTGCGCGCTGATCACGGCATGGAACTTCCCGCTCATGCAGTTCGTCGCCAAGGCGCTGACGGCGCTCGCGGCGGGCAACACCGTGGTCGTGAAGCCCTCGGAACTCGCGCCGAACAGCACGCTCAGGCTCGCCGAACTCTGGGCGGCGGAGCTGCCGCCCGGCGTGCTCAATGTAGTGAACGGCACCGGCGCCGGAGTCGGCGACGCGATCAGCACGCACCCCGGCATCGACAAGATCTCGTTCACGGGATCCACCGCCGTCGGTCGCCGCATCCAGCGAAATGCGAGCGATTCGCTGAAGCGCGTCACGCTCGAACTCGGCGGCAAGGGCCCGGCCATCGTGCGCGCGGACGCGAACGTCGAACTCACGGCGCACGGCGTCCTGTGGGGCTTCCTGCTGCACTCCGGCCAGGCCTGCGAGTCCGGGACGCGGCTCATCGTCCACGAGGACGTGCGCGCGCCGCTGCTCGCGCGCATGGTCGAGATCGCGCGAGGCCTCAGGATCGGCAACCCGCTCGCGGCCGACACCGCGATCGGGCCGCTCTGTCATGCCGCGCACGGCGAGAAGGTGCTCGGCTACGTGCGCTCTGCGGTCGAGGATGGCGCACGCGTGATGTGCGGGGGCGAGCGCGTGACGGTGCCGGGTCTCGAGGGCGGGTTCTTCGTGGCGCCGACGATACTCGACGGCTGCCGCGCGGAGATGCGCGCGGTCCGCGAGGAGATCTTCGGCCCGGTGCTCACGGTGCTGCCGTGCGCGAGCGACGCGGAGGCGGTGGCGCTCGCGAACGACACGAGCTATGGACTCTCGGCCGGTGTCTGGAGCGCCGACCTGCTCGAAGCGCAGCGCCTCGGCCGCCGGCTGCGGGCCGGCTCGGTCTGGATCAACGACTGGCACGTGCTGCGTGCGGACCTGCCCTTCGGTGGTTACAAGACGAGCGGCATCGGGCGCGAATTCGCACGAGCGGGCCTCGAGGCCTTTCTCGAGACGAAGTCCATGACCACGGCGTTCGAGCGTTCGCCAGTGGCGCGCAGGCTGACGCACGGCGTCGTGCACCGGCAGTTCGAGCACTGAGCGGGGCGCGGCACATGTCGACCGGTTACGTAGAATTCTGGGGTCGCACCCGCATCCATTGTGCCGCCGGCGCCGTGGTCCGCCTGCCGTCGATTCTGCAGGGGCTGGGCGCGAGGCGTGTCCTGCTCGTCAGCGATCGCGGCCTCGTCGCGGCCGGTCTCGTCGATCGCGTGCAGCGGGTGTTCGCGCTCAACCGCTCCGGCAACCTGCCCGCGCTCGCCGGCACCTACGCCGAAGTCAGCCAGGACGCCGGCAGCGAGACGGTCAATGCTGCGCTCGCCGCGGCACGCGCCTGCGCGGCCGATTCCATCGTCGCGCTGGGCGGCGGCAGCGTGCTCGACGCGGCCAAGGGCGTGAAGTACGGACTCGCGCACGGCCTCACCGACATTGGCGAGGTGCTGCTGTCCGGGCTGCGCCTCGAAGTCGAGGAGCGGCCACTCGGCGTGCCGCACGTCGCGATCCCGACGACGGCGGGCACCGGCGCCGAGGTGACGAATGGTGCGGTGATCCTGAACCAGGCGACCGGTCTCAAGGTGCTGCTTGTGGCGCCGTATCTCGAGGCCGACGTCGCCATCCTCGACGCACAGCTCACCACGGGCCTGCCCGCCGCGCTGACGGCCGACTCGGGCATGGACGCGCTCACGCACGCCGTCGAGGTGATCACGAACCCGGCCGCAAGCCACTTCACCGACGCATTGGCGTTCAACGCGATACGCGTCATCGAGCGTGCGCTGCCGCGTTCGGTCGCAGACGGGCGCGACCTCCAGGCGCGCGAAGACATGCTGCAGGCCGCGACGATGGCCTGCCTCGCGCTCGCCAACGCATTGGGCGCCGCGCCGGTACACAACTGCTCCCACGCCTTCGGTTCCGTGGCGCACGTGCCGCACGGACGGGCGAACGGCGTGCTGCTGCCGATCGTGATGGAGGAACTCCGCGAGTTCTACCTGCCGTACGCCGCGCGACTGGCCGGGGCCTTCGGCATCGATGCGTGCGGACAGCCGTCCGAGGTCCTGCTGGACCAGGTGATCGCACGGATTCGCGACCTGCAGATAGCGGTCGGCATGCCGCGGGATTTCACCGGACTAGTATCGGCGCCCATCGATCCTGCGGTTGCCGTCCGGGCGATCCTGACCGACCCGCTCGCCGCGCTGTATCGCATGTCGGTGGAGCGCGCGACGGCGATCGTGGTGCGAGCGCTGGGCGACACATGAACCTGACACGATGTGCGAGATCGATCGCGCTGGCAGCGACAGTCTCTCTCTGCGCGCACGGTGCAGACGCACAGCAGACCACCGGCACCCCGGGGTCGCCGGACGCAACGACCACCATCGACGGCCGCTACCTGCCGGCGCCCCCGCAACCGTTCCAGGGACAGATCGAGCTGAACGCGCTGCAGTCCAAGCCGGCGTGGCCCGCCCGAATCGTGCCACCCAAGGGCGCGCCCAACATCCTGTTGATCATGACCGACGATGTCGGTTTCGGCGCACCGTCGACCTTCGGCGGCGTGATACCGACTCCGACGCTCGACCGGCTCGCCGCCAGAGGGCTGCGGTACACGAACTTCCACACGACGTCGCTATGCTCGCCGACCCGCGCGGCGCTGCTCACGGGACGCAACCACCATTCGGTCGGTTTCGGCGTCATCTCGGAACTCGCAACCGGGTTTCCGGGCTACAACAGCGTCATGGGGCCGGAGAGCGCGACCGTCGCACGCATCCTGAAGGACAACGGCTACCGGACATCGTGGTACGGCAAGAACCACAACACGCCGGCGTTCGAGACCAGCCCCGCCGGGCCGTTCGACCAGTGGCCGACCGGCATGGGTTTCGACTACTTCTACGGGTTCAACGCCGGCGACGTCAGCCAGTGGGAGCCGATGCTCACGCGCAATACGACGCCGATCATGCCGTTCGTCGGCCAGCCCGGCTGGAACCTCGTTACGGCCATGGCCGACGAGGCCATCGGCTGGATGCGCGGGCTCGACGACATCGACCCGTCGCTGCCGTTCTTCATCTACTACGCGCCGGGCGCGACGCATTCGCCGCACCACCCGACACCGGAGTGGATCAGCAAGATCAGCGCCATGCACCTCTTCGACAAGGGCTACGAGGCGGTCCGCGAGCAGATCTTCGCCAACCAGAAGCGGCTCGGTGTGATTCCACCGGACGCCCGGCTGACACCGTGGCCCAAGGACATGCTGAAGACCTGGGCCCAGCACACCCCGGAGGAACGCAAGCTGCTCGTGAAGGAAGCCGACGTCTACGCGGCCTACCTGGCCTATGCCGACCACGAGATCGGCCGCGTGATGCAGGCGATCGACGACATGGGCAAACTCGACAACACGATCATCATATTCATCAATGGCGACAATGGCGCCTCGGCCGAGGGCTCGGAGATGGGCACCTGGAACGAGATCATACCGTTCAACGGCGTAAACCCGTCGGCCGCCGAGAACATGATGTTCTACGACAAGTGGGGCGACGCCGACACCTATCCGCATTACTCGTACGAGTGGGCCTGGACGTTCGATACGCCGTTCAAGTGGACCAAGCAGATCGCGTCCTTCTTCGGCGGGACCAAGAACGGCATGGTGATTTCCTGGCCGGCGCGGATCACGGACAAAGGCGGGATCCGCTGGCAGTTTCACCATGTCGTCGACATCGTGCCCACGCTGCTCGAGGTGTCAGGCATCGCGCAACCGGTGCAGGTGGACGGCATCGCACAGAAGCCGATCGAGGGGGTGAGCCTCGCGTACACCTTCGACAAGGGCGCGGGCGGATTCGGCGCGCAGTCGCGGCACCGGACGCAGTACTTCGAGATGCTCGGCGTCTATGGCCTGTACAGCGACGGGTGGATGCTCAGCGCCAGGCCGCTGCGCGCTCCGTGGCAGCTTGCAGGCGCGGCGATCCCCGATCCGGCCACGGCCTATGATCTCGAACTCTACGATCTCAGCCACGACTGGACGCAGGACAGCAATGTCGCGGCAAAGTACCCGGAGAAGGTCCAGGAGATGAAGGACCTGATGTTCGGCGAATTCGCCGGCCACCAGGTGCTGCCACTCGACGCCTCGGCGGCCACGCGTTTCGTCACGCCTCGCCCGAGCCTGGCGGCCGGCCGGACCGAGTTCGTGTATTCCGGGCAGACGCTGCTCAACGTCCCCGCAGGAAACATGCCGAGCCTGCTGAACAAGTCCTACAAGATCACGGCCCAGGTCGACGTCCCCGCGGGCGCGAACGGCATGATCTACAACGAGGGCGGGCGCTTCTTCGGCTACGGACTGTACCTGCTGAAGGGCCAGCCCGTGTTCACCTACAACCTCATGGGTCTCAAGCGCACCCGGTGGACGGGACCGGCCATGGCACCCGGCAAGCACACCGTCGAGTTCGACTTCAGGTACGACGGTCTCGGCGCCGGCACGCTGGCCTACAACAACCTGAGCGGCATCGGCCGCGGGGGCACCGGCACGCTGACGGTGGACGGCAAGGTGGTGGCGACTCAGCGCATGGAAAATACGCTGCCGATGACCAAGCCACTCGACACCGTGGTCAACATTGGCGATGCGACGCTCACGCCGGTCGACGACCGGGACTACCAGGTCCCGTTCAAGTTCACCGGCACGATCGACAAGATCACGATCAGGCTCGAACCGCCCGTGCTCTCGGCCGAGGACGTGGAAATGCTCAAGAAGGCCGAGTTGAAGCAGGCCGCGGACGAGTAGGGTCGCGCGACCGCCGCGACCCGGGCACTGCCCGGGGGCGTGGCCTGCAGGAACGCTGCCGCGTCCACGGCCGGTGGACGCGGCAGCCCCGGCGCAATTCGACTACGCCTGCGCGCGAAATTGTGTGGGCGACGTGCCGGTCCAGCGCTTGAAGGCGCGCGTGAAGTTGCTGACGTCCGTGAAGCCGAGCAGAAAGGTGATCTCGGTCACCGAGACGCCCGACCGGCGCAGGTAGCTGCAGGCCAGCTCGCGGCGGATGTCGTTCGACAGTTCGTGAAAGCTGGTGCCTCGCTCGAGAAGCCGCTGCTGCAGCGTCGTGGGGCTCATGTGGAGCGCGCTGGCGACGCGCGCCTTGCTGCAATCACCGCCCGGCAGCAGCTCGACGATGCGTGCGCGCACGTTGGCCACGACGTCCGCACGATTCAGCTTCGCGAGATAGGTTGCCGCCAGGTTGTCGTTCAGCTGCGCGAGCTCCGGGCAGGCGCCCTGCAGGGGGACGTCCATCACGCGACGCGGCAGGATCAGCGTGGCCGCGCGGCAGTCGAAGCGAACGGGCGCGCCGAAGAACTCGACGTACGGAGCGTCTCCGCCCGCCGGCATCGGGTGCGGCAATTCGGCTCCGGTCAGCGGCAACTCGTCCACGTACAGCTGGCGCATCATGCGGTACATCAGGCCGAGCCACATGTCCTGAGTTTCCGCGCAGACTCCTGCGCCGGGCACGCTTCGGAAGCAGATCGTATCGCCCTGTGCCGCGATCTCGACGCGGGCGGCCTGCGAGACCACGCCGAAATAACGTTGCACGCGAATGCAGAAATCGGTCAACGTACTGCTCGCAAGCAGTCCGAAGCCCAGCGCATGCAGCGTCGCCGGGCCCATGAGGTTCGCGACCTGCAGCCCGATATAGGGATCGCCCGTGGCCTCCACGGCAGCGCGGTACATACGCGTGATCGTGTCGACCGGCAGGCGCATCAGCGGGTCGTTCTTCAGTGCGTCGCTAATGCCGGCCGCGGCGAACACGCGCCGACTGTCGATGCCGCGCCGCTCGAGCGCCTGCGCGACGACCCGGGCGTAGCCGGCGATCGTTGCGGAGCCCGGGGCCCGGGCGGCGTCTGAGGCTTGCATGGCTGGCTCGGTCCCGATCGTCATGGCACGGGTCCTGCGGCTGCGGGGGGGTCATTCTATGCGGTGTCGCGGGCGAGGCAAGCGCAGCCAACGGCAGCACGAAGTCGACAGCCCGAGTTTTGCGCCCGCCGGACCAGCGAATCGCTGCAACGGACCAGTCGGCCGCAGGCCGTCCGCATAGCATGCGAGGCATCCGCAGTACGGTGCCGGCGCCGACGCCGGCTCCGGGCGACTGGTCGACAGGAGGCGTGATGAGCGACGTACTGCTGCTCGAGATCGACGGCCCGGTCGCACGTCTGGTGCTGAACCGGCCGAAGGCAATGAACGCGCTGAACCTGGCGCTGATCGCGCAGATCGAAGGGGCACTGCCGGAACTCGCCGCCAACGATGCCGTGCGCGTGCTGGTGCTGACCGGCAGCGGGCCCGCGTTCTGCGCGGGCGCCGATCTCAAGGAGGTGCTGGCGAGCGCAGCGCCGGTCCCCGGCGAACCCGACCTTCTCGACCTGGCCGCCGCCATGTGCGCGCGTCTGCGCGAGTTCCCGAAGCCCCTGATCGCGGCGCTCAATGGCGTCACGATGGCCGGTGGTCTCGAGCTCGCGATGTGCGCGGACATCGTGCTGGCTGCGGAGAGCGTCAGGATCGGCGATGCCCATTCGAACTACGGTGTCTTCCCGGGGGCGGGTGGTGCCGCGGTACTGCCGCGTGTGCTGCCGCTCAACGTCGCGATGTACCTGCTGTTCACTGGAAGCACGCTCACCGCCGAGCAGATGCGGCAGTACGGCTTCGTGAACGAGGTTCACCCGGACGCCGAGCTGCCGGCGGCAACCGATCGCCTGGCGCGCCTGCTGGCCGCCAGGAGCCCGGCCGCGCTACGGCGCATGAAGGCGGTGGCGCGTCACGCCGCGGACAAGACCCGCGAAGACGCGCTGCTGCACGAGCAGGTGATGCTGCGCGAGCACCAGCGCTCCTGGGACCTGCAGGAAGGGCTGCGCGCGTTCGCCGAGAAGCGCGCGCCGCAGTTCCGGGGCCGCTGACGGGCGACGGTCATGGCAAACGTCTACATCGTCGGAACCGGCATGACGCCCTTCGGCCGGGCGCTAGAGAAATCCGTGGCGCAGCTCGCGGGCGAGGCCATCGCGCTCGCGCTCGCCGATGCGGGCTGCTCGCGTGGCCAGGTCGGCGCCGCATTTTACGCGGGCGCGACCAACGGCCCGTTGCAGGGGCAGACCAGCATTCCGGGGCCGATCGCTCTGCGCCGGGCCGGGTTCGGCGGCATTCCCGTGTACAGCGTGGAGAACGCCTGCGCGTCCGGGTCTTCGGCGCTGAATCTCGCGGTGCAGGCGGTCCAGGCCGGCAGCTGCGACGTCGCGCTGGCGGTCGGCGCGGAGAAGATGAACGTTTCCGACAAGGCGAAGATGTTCGCCGTGTTCGACGGCGGCTGGGACGTCACGACGGTCGATGAAAACAAGGCTGCCCTGCTCGAACTCGGCACGGGCGTCGAGCCGCCTCCCGGCTCCGTGTCGGACCGACCCTACAGCGTGTTCATGGACATCTACGCTGCGTTCTGTCGCAGCCACATGCGCCGCTACGGGACGACGCAGCGGCAGATCGCGGCGGTGGCGGCCAAGAACCACCAGCACTCGGTGCACAACCCGCTGTCGCAGTACCGCGACCCGCTCACGGTCGAGCAGGTGCTCGCGGCGCCCCCGATCACGTACCCGCTGACGCTGCCGATGTGCTCGCCGATCAGCGACGGCGCCGCGGCGGTGGTCGTCTGCAGCGAGGACGGTCTCAGGCGCCTCGGGGCCAGCGCGCGCCGCGCCGTCGCGGTGCTCGCGAGCGTCGTCCAGGTCGGCGTGGACCATCCGAGCGAACGACGTGAGCAGGGTGTCGGACACCTCGCCGCACGACGCGCCTACGAAATCGCGGGCGTTGCCCCCGACGACGTGGACGTGGCCGAGGTCCACGACGCGACCGCGATGGGCGAAATCCTCAATGCCGAGGCGCTCATGCTCGCGGCCTGGGGCGAGGGCGGTCCGGCCGCAGAGCGCGGGGACTTCACCCTCGGCGGCCGGTTGCCGATCAACCCCTCCGGGGGACTCGAGTCCAAGGGCCACCCGATCGGCGCCACCGGGCTCGGCCAGATACACGAGCTCGTCGCACAGCTGCGCGGTGAGGCCGGCGCCCGCCAGGTCGAGGGGGCGCGCGTCGCCATCCAGGAAAACGGCGGCGGGCTCTACGGCATCGAGGAGGCCGTAGTCGCCGTGAACATCCTCGCCAGGTAAGCGGAGTCGGTCATGGGTCACGTCTTTCGCAGCGAAGAGCAGAAGCTGGCGGTCGAGGGGCTGCGCCGCTTTCTCGACCACGAAATCGAGCCGATCGTGCGGGAATACCGCGACCGGTTCATCCCCAGGGACGTCATGGTTGGCATGCTGCGCGAGCTGGTGCAGTACGGACTCGTCACCGGCGTGGTCTCCGAGGAGCGCGGCGGGATGGGCGGCACCGGCTGCGACTGGCAGACGGCGACCATGCTGTTCGAGGAACTCGTCTATACGTCGGTCGACCTCTCGGTCGTGGTGCTGATCAACAGCTTCGGCGCCAACATGCTCGAGCTCGTCGCGCCGCCGGCGCTGCGCGACCGTTACCTGCCCGGCCTGCTTGCCGGCGACAAGATCGTGAGCATGGGCATCTCAGAACCCGACGCCGGCTCGAACGTCCTCGAGATCAGGACGCGGGCACGCCGCGACGGCGATCACTTCGTCATCAACGGCGAGAAGACCTGGATCAGCAACGGCGTGTATTCGGATTTCCTGGTCTGCACGGCGCGCACCGGCGACGACCCGAGGAAGGGACTCACGCACTTCCTGCTCGACCGGGCGGAGCATCCGTACGATGCGCGCAACATCCACAAGATCGCGATGAACAGCCAGTCGACGTCGCAGATCTTCCTGGACAATGTGCGGGTTCCCGCCTGCAACATGATCGGCGACGAGGGCGCGGCCCTGCGCAACACGCTGAAGCTCTTCGAGCGCTCGCGCGTATTCGTTGCCTGCCAGGGGCTCGGGATCGCGCGCCGGGCGCTCGACGAGTCGATCCGCTACGCGACGGAACGCCGGCAGCACGGCAAGGTGATCGCCGGACACCAGCTAATCTCGGCAATGCTCGCCGAGATGGCCACGAACGTGGACGCGGCGCGGCTGCTGGCGCTGCGCGCGGCCGCCATGATCGACGCCGGCGTGCCGGCTGAGATGGAAGCGGCGATGGCGAAGTACTTCGCGTGCGAGGCGGCCGTCAACGTCTGCCGACAAGCCGTCCAGATCCACGGCGCCAATGGCGTGACGACGGAGTACCCGGTCGAGAAGCTCGCCAGGGAGGCCATCATCGTGCCCATTCCGGAGGGTACGACGCAGATCCAGCAACTCATCATCGGCCGCGCCCTGACGGGTATCGCCGCGTTCTGAGGCAGATTCGAGGACATTCTCAATGCAGGTCAAGGACAAGGTCGTGGTCGTCACGGGCGGCGCGTCGGGGCTCGGGCTCGCAACAGCCCGCTACCTCGTGCAGGAGAAAAGTGCACGTGTCGCGATATTCGACGCCAACGCCGAGGCGGGGGCCGCCGCCGCGGGCGAACTCGGCCCGGCTCGCGCGATCTTCGCGGCCACAGACGTCACGAGCGAGGAGTCGGTGCGCGCCGCCATCGCGGCCACGGTGCAGGCGTTCGGGACGGTCCACGTATGCATCAACTGCGCGGGCATCCCGTCGCCATTCAAGATCCTGGGCCGCGACGGGACGGCGACGCCGCTCGCGCGCTACGCGCAGGTGGTCGGCGTCAACCTCGTCGGCACCTACAACGTGATGTCGAAATGCGCCGAGCAGATGGTGAAAAACGAACCGGAGGCCGGTGAGGAACGCGGCGTCGTGATCAACATCTCCTCCGGTGCGGCCTACGAAGGCCAGATCGGGCAGTGCGCGTACGCGTCGAGCAAGGCCGGGGTGATCGGCCTGAACATCCCGGCCGCGCGCGAGCTCGCGGCGGTGGGCGTGCGCGTGAACGCCATCGCGCCTGGCCTGTTCCGGACGCCGATGCTCGAGACGCTCGATCCCAAGGTGATCGAGTCGCTGGTGGCGGCCACCGAGGCGCCGAAGCGGCTCGGCAACATGCGCGAGTTCGCGCACTGCTGCGCATTCATCATCGAGAACCCTTACCTGAACGGCGAGACCATCCGGCTCGACGGCGCGGCGCGGCTGCGCGCGCGCTGAACGACCGCAGCGCGGGAGGCCATCGTGAAGATGAACTTCAGCCGGGTCATGGGCCTGCTGGCCCGGAACTTCGGCGACCGGGAGGCGCTGGTCAATGTCGAGCGCAACCGGCGCTATACCTACCGCGAGCTGCACGCCTGCACGAACCGCGTCGCCAACATGCTGCGCGACACGCTGAAGCTGCGCGCCGGCGACAAGCTCATGCTGATCCTCGACAACGACAACATGAGCCTGATGCACTTCATGGCGACCTGGAAGCAGGAGGCGACGGCGGTCTACACCAACTTCCGCGACTCGCTCGAGGAGCACAGCTGGCAGGTCGAGCTCGTCCGGCCCAGGGTGGTCTTCCTCGAGTCCGCCTGCGTGGCGCGCTACCACGCGATGCTGCGACGACACGGATGCACGATCGTCGCGATGGACCCGCTGCCGGAGCCGCTCGACGGGGTACTGGACTTCTGGACCCTGGTCGACGCGGCGTCGCCGGAGGAGAACGACTGCGAACTCGACGTGCACGAGCACACGCCACTGCTGCGCTTCACCGGCGGCACGACGGGCAAGGGCAAGTGCGCCATGTACTCGATCGACGCATGCCTGGGTACCCGCGACGGCATGCTGGTGCACCCGGACCTCTGCCTCGACCAGCGGATGCGCTTCCTGCACTTCGCGCCGCTGTCGCACGGCAGCGCGCTGTTCTACTACGTAACACCATTCGTGGGCGGCGCGACGGTGACGCAGAACCAGCCCGACCTGCTGCAGTGGCGGCGCGTGGTCGAGCAGGAGAAGATAACGCATTCGTTCCTGGTTCCGACGCTGCTCTATCGGCTGCTGGACCTGCAGTCGAAGGAACCCGCGGACCTGCGGTCCCTGACCACGCTGATCTATGGCGCTGCGCCGATCAGTCCAGCGCGCCTCGGTGACCTGGTAAAGGCCTTCGGCCCGGTCTTCGCGCAGGGCTACGCGGCGACCGAGGCCGTGATGCTGCTCTCGCTCCTGGGCAAAGCGGACCACGCAGGCGATGATTCCCTCAGTCGGGAACGTCTCGCGTCGGCCGGCCGTGTGTCGCCGGGCATCGAGATCTACGCGGCCGACGAGTCCGGCGCGTCGCTGCCGCCCGGGCAGACCGGCGAGCTCATGATCCGCTGCCGCTCGCTCATCAAGGGATACTTCCAGAATCCCGAGGGAACCGCGGCCGAGATCGTCAATGGCACATGGAAGTCCGGAGACCTGGGGTACATCGACGAGGACGGGTACGTGTTCATCGTCGATCGCAAGAAGGACATGATCATCAGCGGCGGCTTCAACATCTACGCCGTGGAGGTCGAGGCCGCGATCGGCTCGCACCCGGCCGTGCAGATGTCGGCCGTGGTCGGCATTCCGCACCCGGAGTGGGGCGAGGCGGTTCACGCCGAGGTGCTCCTCCGTCCCGGTTGCAGCGCAACCGCGGAAGAGCTGATCGCGCACGTCAAGGAGCACATCGGTACGTACAAGGCGCCGAAGTCGGTCACGCTGGTCCGCGAGCTCCCGGTCTCGGCGGTCGGAAAGGTGATCCGCCGCCAGGTCAGGGACAAGTACTGGCAGGGCCGTGAGCGCAGGGTGGGGTGATGCCTGAGCCCGGCACCGGCGTCCCGCGCGACCGGCCGAGCCGGAGGGCGAGGGCGTTCGACGCCGCGCTGCGGACGTTCATCAAGCCGCTCAATCGCGCGCTGGTGCGCGTTTCTCCGCCGCTCAGCCTGCGCCTGAGTGCCGTGCTGCTCCAGGCGGCCGTGCCGGACCTGCGGCGGCGGCGCCGCTCGCGACCCACGCTGGGCGGCGTACGCTGCGACGTGCTCAGACCGCGCTCGGGCAAGCCCGTGCGCACGGCGCTCTACATCCACGGCGGCGGATTCGTCATGCACGCACCCGCCTTCTACCGTGGCTGGGGCCAGCGGCTGGCCGACCGTCTCGCCGCCGAGGTCGTCATCCCCGACTATCGCCTGGCCCCGCGCCACCGGCACCCGGCGGCCGCGGACGACTGTCACGCGGTCTACCGTGCGCTGCTCGCCCGGGGCAGGGATCCGTCCAGCATCGCGGCGCTCGGCGATTCGGCCGGCGGCAACCTGCTGCTGGCCACGCTGCTGCGCCTGCGCGACAAGGCCCGCCCGCTGCCGGCCTGCGCCGTGCTGATCTCGCCGTCGACGGACCTGTGCCTCGGCGGCGAGAGCATGCGCACCAACGAGCACGCGGACGCGATCGTGCCGTCCGATGCGCTCGCCAGGCTGGTGGGCTGCTACGCCGATCCCGGCGAGGTCGGCCACCAGTACCTGTCGCCCGTGAACGGAAACTACGCCGGCCTGCCGCCACTCGCGTTCGTGGTCGGCGCCACCGAGGTGCTGCTGGACGATTCGCGGCGCGCGGCGGCCGCGGCCCGCGCGGCCGGCGTGCCCACCGAGCTGCACGTGTGGCCCGGCATGCCGCACGTCTTTCCCCTGTTCCAGTTCCTGCCCGAGGCCCGGGCCGCGCTGGGGCAGATCGCGGAGTTCGTGCTGCGGCACACCGGGCGGAGCGTCCCGGCCGCCGCGGGGAGCAATCCATGCGCCAGTTGAGCGGGCTCGATGCGTCCTTCCTGTACGGTGATACGCTGAACGCCGATACACACGGCACGCTGGTGATGATCTACGACCCGTCGACGGCGCCGGATCAGCCCGTGCGGTTCAAGGACATCCTGGCGCACGTCGAGAAGCGCCTGTCGATCTCGCGCGTGTTCCGGCAGAAGTTGAAGCACGTGCCGCTCGACCTGGACTATCCCTACTGGGTGGACGACCCGGACTTCGAGCTCGAGTACCACGTGCGCCACGTGGCCGTGCCGAAGCCGGCCGACTGGCGGCAGTTCTGCATCCTGGCCGCGCGGCTGCACGCCCCGCCGCTCAACATGCAGCGCCCGTTGTGGGAGATGTACGTCGTCGAGGGCCTCGACAATATCGACTGGCTGCCGAGGGGCTCGTTCGCGCTCCTGTTCAAGCTGCATCACTGCGCGGTCGACGGGCACACGGCCGCCGAGCTCACCATGGGCCTGCACGACCTGACGCCGGACGGATCGCGGCATGCGCCCGTGCGGCAGGTGGATTACACGCCCGAGGCGGACGTCGGGCTGCTGCGCCTGGTGGGCGGGGCCTGGAGGAACTGGATCGTCGCCCCGTGGCAGGTGGCGATCCCGGCGGCACGCGCGCTGCCGGCGCTCGGGGCGGCGATCGGCCGGTTCTTTCTCGATGCCAGGCGTGCGCCGGGCCGCCACGCGGTGACCCGGTTCAATCACCCGCTGTCGGCTCATCGCGTGTTCACCGGGCGGCGCTACCCGCTCGAGGACGTGAAGCGCGTGCGGCTGGCCGTGCCGGGCGCGACGGTCAACGACGTGGTCGTGTCCATCGCGGCGGGCGCGGTGCGTCGCTACCTCAAGTCGAAGCGCGAACTGACCGGAGCGCCGCTGCGCGTGGCCATGCCGATCAACACGCGCACGCAGCAGGAATTCGGCGATGCGGGCAACAGCATCTCGGCGATGTTCTGCGAGGCGCACGTGGACGTCGCGGCACCCCTCGAGCGGCTCGCGGCCATTCGCAGGTCCACCAGCGACGCGAAGGAGAGCTCGGGCGCGGTCGGGGCACGGGAGATGACCGACGTCACCCGCCACAGCCCGACCGCGCTCACCTTCGTCGCCGTGAAGACCATCAACGCGCTCAACTGGGGGGCTGCGGCGGGCGCACCCTTCGCCAACTTCTGCGTGTCCAACGTGCCCGGCCCCACGGTCCCGCTGTACCTGTGCGGGGCCGAGATGAAATTCTGGAACATCGTGGCGCCGCTGCCGCAGGCGATCGGCCTGTTCTTCGGCGTCAGCAGCTACCGCGGCACGCTGTTCATCGCGCCCACGGCCGACCGCCGCATGATGCCCGACCCGGAGTTCTTCGAGCGCTGCCTTGACCGCAGCATGGCCGAGCACGTGGCGGCCGCCGAACGCCGGCTCCTGGAGCACCCGGAGCTGCTCGCGGCTTCGAAGAAAACGCGCCCCGGCCGCCGGCGGAACCCGGGCCTGCTCGCGATGCAGGACCTCCAAGGCGATGCGAACGCCGGTGAGGACGCCGGGCGCCGGCGCAGGAAATCGAGCACGGACAAACACGGGGGAGGAAACCGATCACGACACTGGCACAGACGCACCTGATGCTCGCCTGCTTCTGGCTGGGCCTGCTGGCGACGGGTCTCGTGCTGCTCGCCCGGCTGTGGCCCGCGCCGCCGCTCATGCTGGTCCACGCCGCCGCGGGAATGATCCCTGTCGCAGTCAACCTGGTCTGCACGATCTGGGTCCAGGCGCGAGCCCGGGCGTCGGCGGGCGACGCCGAGGTCGCCCTGCTCACGCGTCGGGTCAAGCTCACGGGGCTGGCCATCCCGCTCGTAGTGGTGGCACTGGTCATCGGCGTCAGGTTCATGCCGGCGTCCTGACCGCCGCCACGGGAGGAACGGCCGTGTGAGTCGTGGACCTGATGCCCGGTACGCGGCGGCCGTGAGCGCAGGTCGGCCGCCGGCGCGAACCGGTGAATGACAAAAGAAGAGGGCCCGGGAAACCCGGGCCTTCTTGCAGTCATCAGCAGTCGCGCTTACGCGCGATGGCTCTTACCAGCGACGCTGGCTACCACCGCCGCCGCCGCAGCTGTCGAATGGGGATTCTGGCATTTCGGCGAATTTTCCCGCGCGTATAAAGAGTGCTTCGGCGAGTTGCCGTCGGAAACCCTGCGTCGCCGGGATTACTAACCTCCATATCGCGAGCCTGCAAGTGAACCGCGGCAGCCCCCGTGCTGCTGAATGTCTGGAATGGGTCGTTATTCCCCTTTGACCGTCTGCTGTCGGGCGCGGGTTTGGGGTCGCTGCCCGGGGCCGAGGAGAAGCGGACGTCCGTGTAGGGGTAAGATCGGCCATAACCGGTCTTCGTAGAGGACGCCACCTCTGTAAGCTCCTAGCGTTGCGCGATGCTTGCAGCTGCGCGGACGTTGAACTCGAATCGAGAGCCAAACCTATGGAAGTGAAACAAGCGCACATCGTTCGCCGTGCCATTTGTGCGCTCGTATGCGCGGACGCGGGCCGTCAGCGGCCGGACGAAGGGGTGACTGGAATTGCCCCGGTAGGGAGGGCGGCATGAATAGGTACTTGAAGCGTTTGTCAATTGCCCTCATGGCGTTGCTCACCTTAGCCGGC
>Ga0208980_10001095_pt1 | contig 16198 bp, 10 predicted proteins | sample WetSurMetagenome_3_FD_187993 | JGI IMG/M metagenome (GOLD analysis project Ga0208980, IMG submission 187993) | Wetland microbial communities from Twitchell Island in the Sacramento Delta, sample from surface sediment Aug2011 Site A1 Bulk (version 2) | ecosystem: Environmental > Aquatic > Marine... | reverse complement strand
GAAGTTGGCTGCAGAGAAGGGCCGCTTCGTGGGCGTGGAGTACCACAAACGCTTCGATCGCCGCGCGCTGGTGGCTCGACGCTCGTATGCGCTGGGACAGGTCGGTACATTTGCCATCGGCGAGGCCAAGCTCATCGAACCGTACTACTATCGCTCATCCAATTTCCAGAACTGGTTTACCTGCGACAAGACTGATCCATTTGTATATATCGGGTGTCACTATGTTGATCTGGTGTACTTTATCACCGGTTTGAAACCTGTATCCGTTTCTGTATCCGGAATAAAGGGTAAATTCCCGAATGGCAATGAAGGATATATGTGGGCCCAGGGAAGGGTGCGGTTTGAAAATGGTGCCATACTCTCTGTCATCGATGGACTGGGATATCCTGATCAGGCTGCAGGCAGTAATGACCAGAGCCTTCAGATGTTCTTTGAAGGAGACGGAAAAACAGGGATGATCAAGCATAATGACCAGTTCAGGGGAGTGGAACATTCATATCTCGAAGGTATCGGGTGCGGAGGCTCACATTTCAACTATGTAAGTCCCGACTTCTATAAACTTGTTCCCTGGGAGGGACCGGGATACAAGCCTGTCGGTTACGGCTTCGACTCTGTGGCGGCTTCCGTGACAATGGCCTGTCAGATTGAAGATACCGTTCAGAATCTGACGGGTTCCGATTCATTGAATAAACGCAGGGCGCTGATCAGCGAGGTTGACAAGAAAGGAATCATAGCAACCCCTGCCAACAGCTATATTAATGAACTTGTCGTGGAAGCTGCAAGAATTTCAATATTAAAAGACGGGGTTAATGTTGACATCGAATATGGAGATAAACCGTTTGTAAGGATTCGCGATTTTAAAGAATAAATTAGAAACGATAAATACTTTTTTGCCATGACAAAATTATCAGCGTTGGGTTTACTCTCACTCATTCTTTTCCTGACATATTCCTGCAGCAGCAACTCAAAGGAATTCAGGAGCATCAAGCCCGAAGTACTGAAGGACAAAATCGCCGGCGGCTGGGCAGGCAAGATGATTGGAGTCACATATGGCGCGCCTACGGAATTCCAGGCAAAAAGCAGGATAAATGATGATTCCATCAACTGGAAACCTGCAGATATAAAGGGCAGTCTCTGGCAGGACGATATTTATGTTCAGCTGACCTTCCTCATGTCGATGGATAAGTATGGCATAGATGCCCCGTCGAAAAAATACCAGGAGATGTTTGCAAAGGCAGGTTATCCACTGTGGCATGCTAATATGCAGGCAAGAAAAAACTATTACGACAGCATTTTCGCACCTCTCTCCGGAAGTCCTGAATATAATCTCCATGCCGACGACATTGATTTTCAGATTGAAGCTGACTATATAGGATTTATGTGCCCTGGAATGCCAAAAACTGCAACGGAAATAGCTGATAAAATTGGCCGCATAATGAATTATGGAGACGGTGTTTATGGTGGAATTTATGTAGCAGCCCTCTATTCTGAAGCATATTTTGAATCAGATATTCCCTCAATAATTGAGAAAGCCCTGAGATCAATCCCTGTTGAAAGTGATTACCATAAAATCATTGAAGACGTTATAAAGCTTCACAAGCAATATCCATCTGACTGGAGGGCTTCATGGAAGGAACTGGAAAGCAAGTGGGGCGATGTTGACATCTGCGGCGACGGCGCTGGCCAGCCCTTCAATATTGATGCCAAGCTGAATGGTGCATACATTGTTATGGGATTGCTTTATGGTGAAGGCGACCCGATGAAGACTCTTGAAATAACAACAAGGTGCGGTCAGGACTCAGATTGCAATCCTTCAAATGCGATGGCCGTTCTTGGTGTAATAAAGGGATTCAGCGGACTTCCTGATTATATGCAGAAGGGGGTTATCGATATGGGCGATTCGATCTTTATAAACACTACCTACTCATTCAACTCTGCTGTAAAGGCAACCGAGAGCTATGCCAGAAACCTGATTGTGAAGGACGGAGGAAAAGTTGCAGGCAACAAAATAATGGTGAAGATCCAGGAGCCTGTTGCCCCAAGGAATGAGGTAGCATTTCCTGATGTGGTATTTGACAGGACATTGTCTGTCTTCGATAAAAGCGGCTGGAAGTTCAAGGGAAGCTGGAAAGTGTACGAAACAGCATCATGGCCTGACAAAAAAATCGCTAAGCAGGCAATGTATGCGGAAAAAGCAGGAGATGAACTGGAGATCAGTTTTTCGGGAAGCGGCATCTCTGTAAGCGGAAACTGGTATAAGGATGGAGGCCTTGCGGATGTTTATGTTGACGGGAAGTTGCACAGGACTATTGATACTTACTATAACTTTGCAAATCAGCAGCATACCGAAAGCATGTGGCATGTACTGAACCTTCCATCAGGTGATCATAAAGTTAAGATAGTCGTGAAAGGAGAAAAACGCCCCGAGTCGGCAGGAACGAAGGTGTATATCACCTCTGCAACTATTTATAAAACAGATAAAAAGAAAAACGAGTCCTGCAAATTCTCCTTCGAAAAATAGAGTATTGAATTTCCTGGAAATTTGGAAAAAATAAAATCTGCGCCAATCTGCGAAATCTGCGGGAAATTTTTGTCTTCTCATTTTCCCGCAGATCACGCTGATCTACGCAGGTCATTTATTTCTTAATATTGGTTTTATTCGACCAGACTAGCTGGTGAGAAAGAAAAAGAATTATATTTTACATCAGATCTTTTTCGAAAGCCGCTTTGTCGAACTTAAATTTATCGCCAAAAAATTCCATTATTTTTGAGGCATCGGTATAGGCGTTGCCAAGGCATGTCGAAGCTCCCGGTGAAGGCGTGATATTGAAGATAATATTATCTCCGGTCAGCTTTGCCTCACCCATCTCCAGCTTTCTTGTCGTATTATTCACAATCTGAGGCCTGGTCCCTCCTATCCCCCTCGCGAACTTGAGCTCTTTCAGCTTCATTGACGGAACAATCTTTCTAACTTCGCGGATAAAAAGCCGTCTTCCGATGAAGGGCAGGTCGTACAGGAAATTAATGAATATGTAGCTTAAGAGAACTTTGTCAAAAACAATTTTCAGGAGGCTGATTACAGGATTGATTCCAACTCCGAAAGTTTTCCAGTATTCCGAAAAAGTTGACCAGTTATGTCTTTCAAGCTGAAAGATAGGCTTTGCCGTGGGGCCGAACCTTGTTATTTCGGAGTTATGTACCTCGGGGTCGCCATGAATAGCCGCAAAGGGCAGCTTGGGAACCTGTATTGTATAAACCTTTCCGTTCAGCACTTTCGGAGCAGTGTAAAAGCTTCCCGCCATCGAAAGTACGGAGAGGTTCTTGCCATAGCCAAGCGATTTGGCATACATCAGGCTGTGGCCTCCGGCAGCTATAACTACAACCGGGGATTTGATATCTCCCCTGTTGGTACTGACCAGGTAGTGATCTCCTTCCTTGCTTATTTTCAGCAGTTTAGTGTCCAGATTAATGCTTAATACCGGGTTCTTTCTGAGGGCATTGTTAATAAAAGAATGGCAGAGCTTTTTAAAATCAACTGTATATCCATCCTCAGTTACCAGTGCGAGAATCTCCTGGTCAGGCTTCCTCCCATCCAGTACCCTTGGTTCTATTCGGCCGATCTCTTCCTTTTCAATCATCCTCAGGTGGGGGAAAAGCTGACCAAAGGCAGGATATCGTTCTCGAAGCTCTTTAACCTGATTCTTTCCGACAGCCAGCACCATTTTTGAATATTTGCTGAATAGTTTCAGATCATCGGATGAATTCTTCTCCGTTTCAACATACCTCATAACCATATCAGCCATCCGCTTTACACTTTTCGCTTTTTCAAGGCTGTAATTCGTTTCGATGTCGCCGAAATGAAGCGTCTGGCTGTTATTATATGATGCTGAATTTACGAGCCCGAAGTCGGAATACTTTTCAATCAAGCCGACATTTTTAATATTTGTGTATTTGCTGAGAGTATAAAGGAGTGCAGTTCCTGTAACACCGCCCCCAACTATAAGAACATCGTAACTGGATTCTAGCTGGTTCATATCTTGAATTTTAATTATCGTTCTTCCAATGGAATATAGTCATGCTTGCCATAAACATTCTTGAAAGCCGGCCTGATCAGTCTTTTTGCACTGAAGGTAAGCTCTTCAATCCTGTGAGTACACCATCCTGCTACCCTGGCAACCGCAAATAACGGTGTATAGAGCTCTTTTGGAATATCGAGGCAGGCATAAACAAACCCTGAGTAAAAATCGACATTTATACAAACCACTTTTGTCGATTTTTCGCCCTTGAAGACCCTGAACACTTCGGGAGTAAGCTTTTCTACCAGTGAATAAAGCTCAAATTCATCCAGGCGTCCCTTCTCTATTGCAAGTTCCCTTGCCTTTGTTTTGAGAATGGCTGCCCTGGGATCGGAAATTGTATAAACAGCATGACCTATCCCATATATTTTGCCGGACCCGTCATTGGCTTTTTTATTAAGTATTTTAAGCAGGTATTCCTCTACCTCCTTTTCGCTTGTCCAGTCTTTAACATGAGCCTTGAGGTTCTCCATCATTTCAAGTACCCTCACATTTGCACCCCCGTGCAATGGCCCTTTAAGCGAACCTATGGCAGAGGTGACAGAGGAATAGATATCCGTTTCGGAAGAACTTGTGACCCTCATTGTAAAGGTTGAATTGTTTCCTCCTCCGTGCTCGGCATGGAGTACCAGCAGCAGATCGAGCAGGTCAGCTTCCAGCTTTGTAAATCCGGTGCAATCGCCTTTAATGAGGTAAAGGAAGTTTTCTGCTGTTGTCATATTGATCTGAGGATGGCGTATCGACAGTGTTTTCCACTGGTAGAGATGCCTGAGAGCCTGATATGAATAAGCAACAATTGTCGGAAACTTAGCCATTATATTCAATGACTGCTTTATCATATTCTCGAGAGTGATGTCATCAGGCTTTTCGTCGAGCGTGTATAGGCCAAGCACAGACCTTGCCAGGATATTCAGCACATCCTTGCCCTTCATTGAAAGGATCATATCCTTTACAAAATCGTCGGGAAGCGGACGAAGGGAAGCCATATGCTCCGAAAATTCCTTGAGCTCTTCCCTGGCTGGGAGATGACCAGTCAACAGGAGGAAAACAGTTTCATCAAATCCATGCCTGTCCTCTTTCTGAAACCCACTTGTAATATCCTCAATATCAATACCTCTGTAAAGCAGCCTCCCGGGGATGGCCACCACCTTTCCATCTTCCTTCTTATATCCTACAACGTCGCCGATATTGGTGAGGCCAACCAGAACACCTGTTCCGTCCTTATTCCTGAGTCCTCTCTTTACATCAAACTGCTCGAACAATTCATTATCAATCTGGCATGATGCTTTTACTGATGTCTCCAGCTTTGTGAAAAAACTTTTGTCGGTCATAAAGAAAAAATTAATAAGATTTATATCTATAAATTAGAGATTATCGCATCGCCAAATTCAGAAGTTTTTACCATAGTTGCATTATCCATAAGCCTGTGAAAATCGTATGTAACCTTTTTACTGAGTATTGTCTTTTCAAGTCCTGAATAGATTCTGTCGGTTACTTCGCTCCATCCCATATAATCGAACATAAGTGCCCCGGAGAGAATTACCGAACCCGGATTGACCTTATCCTGGTCGGCATATTTGGGTGCAGTGCCATGAGTGGCTTCAAAAATCGCATGCCCGGTCTCGAAATTGATATTTGCTCCCGGAGCGATTCCTATACCGCCGACAATAGCAGCCAGCGCGTCTGAAATATAATCACCGTTAAGGTTTAATGTTGCAATTACCGAATATTCGGCCGGTCGTGTAAGTATCTGCTGAAGAAAGGCATCTGCAATAACATCCTTGATTATTAATTTTCCGTCCGCTTCGGCTTTCTTCTGAGCCATATCTGCAGCCTGAGATCCCTCTTTATCGCTGATACTCTTATGCTGCGACCAGGTGAAAACCTTATCCGCAAATTCTCTTTCGGCAAGGGCATATCCCCACTTCATGAATGAGCCCTCTGTAAACTTCATAATATTTCCTTTATGAACAAGAGTTACCGATGGCAGCTTCTTTTCAATTGCGAATTTTATTGCCTGACGGATAAGCCTTTCAGAGCCTTCGACTGAAACCGGCTTGATCCCTATTGATGAAGTTGCAGGGAAGCGGATAGACTTAACACCCATCTCCTCAATGAGGAACTTTTTTATCTTATCCGTTTCTGGCTTACCATTCATGAATTCGATTCCTGCATATATATCTTCGGTATTTTCCCTGAAAATATGCATATCAACATTTTCCGGATGTTTGACCGGACTCGGGACTCCTTTAAAATACCTGACAGGCCTGTAGCAGGTGTAGAGATCAAGGAGCTGCCTCAATGCCACATTCAGTGAACGCATTCCCTCGCCTACAGGAGTTGTCAGGGGACCTTTAATTCCGACGAGGTATTCCCTGAAAACAGTAAGCGTCTCATCCGGAAGCCAGTTACCCGTAAGCTTAAAAGCCTTTTCTCCTGCAAGTACCTCCTTCCATGCAACTTTTCGCTTTCCTTTATAGACTTTTTCGACTGCTGCGTCAAAAACCCTTACGGAAGCCTTCCATATATCAGGTCCTGTGCCATCTCCTTCTATAAATGGGACAACAGGATTATCCGGAACTATCAATTTGCCATTTGCCAGTTTAATTTTTTCAGGTGTCATATTCTTGTTTAATAAGTAAATACGCGTTTATTGATTCTCTTATTGCCAGAGTTAACTATTTGACTTTCTAATGAGGTTGAGTGCGGAACCTGCTTTGAACCAGCCTATCTGAGCGTCATTAAAGGTATGCTTCACTGATATGGATTCGCTGCTGCCGTCAGAGTGGTGCAATACAACCCGGAGAGGTTTTCCGGGGGCGAATCCGGTCAATCCAAGTATGTCGATCCTGTCATCCTCCCTGAATTTTTCATAATCTGCCTTATCAGAAAAGGTCAGCGGAAGCACCCCCTGCTTCTTAAGGTTTGTTTCATGAATCCTGGCAAATGACTTGACTATTACAGCCCTGACGCCCAGATAACGTGGTTCCATAGCGGCATGCTCCCTCGACGATCCCTCTCCGAAATTCTCCTCTCCCACGACTACTGATCCAAGGCCTGCTGACTTGTAAGCTCTTGCTACTGCCGGAACAGCATCATACTGACCTGTCGACTGGTTAAGGATCAGGTTTGTTTTATCATTAAATGCATTTACTGCTCCAATCATATAGTTATTGGAAATATTGCCAAGATGGCCCCGGTATTTTAGCCACACACCGGCCATTGAAATATGGTCGGTAGTGCATTTCCCTTTTACTTTTATCAGCAGTGGAAGTCCGGTATAGTCTTTCCCATCCCATTCGCTGAAGGGGGTGAGATGTTCCAGTCGGTCGGAGCCCTCTGCAATTATAATCTTTATGGTGCTGTTATCCTTTTCAGGCTCCTGGTATCCGCTGCCTATGGCGCCAAATCCGCGGACCGGCAGTTCATATCCTTTTGGTTCAGCCAGTTTTACCTCTTTGCCTTCCGCGTTCACCAGTGTATCGGTGAGCGGATTGAATGTAAGCTTGCCTGAAATTGCAATTGCAGTGACAACCTCAGGGGAGGCAACAAAAGCGTAGGTATTGGGATTTCCGTCGGTACGCTTGGCGAAATTCCTGTTGAAGGAGTGTATAACAGTATTGACCAGATTCTTATCAGCACCTTTCCTGTCCCACTGGCCGATACAGGGGCCGCAGGCATTGGCATACACTTCTCCGCCTATCTGCTTGAAAAGGTCAAGGTAGCCGTCGCGTTCGGCAATAAACCTTATCTGTTCTGATCCGGGAGTGATTTTGAACTCCGATTTTGCAGAGAGCTTCAGTTCCATAGCATTCCTTGCAACAGATGCAGATCTTGAAATATCCTCATAAGAAGAGTTTGTGCATGATCCGATGAGTCCAACTTCAACATTTACAGGCCAGCCGTTTTTCACGGCAGCAGTTTTCATCTGTGATATCGGCGTGGAAATGTCAGGTGAAAATGGTCCGTTGATATATGGTTCGAGCTCGGAGAGATTAATCTCTATGAACTCGTCATAATAATTGGCCGGATCGGCTGAAATTTCATTATCCGAAGTCAGATGTTCCTTTATTTTCCCGGCAAGGTCAGCTACATCCTTCCTCCCGGTTGCTACAAGGTATTTTTCCATTGAACTGTCGAAGGAAAAAATAGAACAGGTTGCACCTATTTCAGCCCCCATGTTGCAGATAGTAGCCTTTCCCGTGCAGGAAATAGATTCTGCCCCCTCCCCGAAATATTCTACTATTGATCCGGTACCTCCGTTTACGGTAAGCAAACCGGCCACTTTAAGTATAATATCCTTTGGTGAAGCCCAGCCACTTAATTTTCCCTTTAGCCTGATGCCGATAAGTTTTGGCAGTTTGAGTTCCCATGCCATGCCGGTCATGACATCCACAGCATCTGCACCACCGACCCCTATTGCGACCATTCCCAGTCCTCCGGCGTTAGGTGTGTGTGAATCAGTGCCTATCATCATGCCTCCGGGGAAAGCGTAATTTTCAAGTATGATCTGGTGAATAATCCCTGACCCGGGTCTCCAGAAGCCGATATTATACTTGTTACAGACAGAGCTCAGAAAATCATAAACCTCCCTGTTGGTATAGATGGCCGATTTAAGATCTTCCTCTGCTCCTGATTTGGCCATGATAAGATGATCGCAGTGCACTGATGCGGGAACTGCAGTTTTATCCTTTCCGGCCATCATGAACTGAAGCAGGGCCATCTGAGCTGTGGCGTCCTGCATTGCCACCCTGTCGGGGGCAAAGTCTACATAATCAGTTCCGCGCTTGAATGAACCCGATTCGTTTCTGTCATAGAGATGACTGTAAAGAATTTTTTCACTAAGTGTGAGAGGGCGGCCAAGCTTTTTCCTGGTTTCAGAAATGCGGGCTGGCATTTCATTATAAAAGGCCCTGATCATGTCAAAATTGAAAATCATACAAATATTTTATTTCATTTTATTTTCTTACCTGTCCATCGCCCTCAATGATCCATTTATAGGTGGTCAATGCCTCCAGTGCCATTGGTCCTCGTGCATGAAGTTTCTGGGTTGATATGCCAATCTCGGCTCCGAGCCCGAACTCTGCTCCGTCAGTGAAGGCGGTTGATGTGTTTGAGTAGACCGAAGAGGCATCAACGAGCTTATAGAACAACTGAATACGGTTTTTGTTCTCGGAAATTATAGCTTCGCTGTGTTTCGATCCATATTCAGAAATGTGCAACAAAGCTCCATCAAAAGAATCCACTGTTTTCACTGCCATCTTATAGGAGAGAAACTCTGTGCCAAACGACTCTAATGTTGCCCTTTGAAGCAATTCAGGAGGATATTTACCATCAAGGGCACTGTAGGCCCGTTCATCAGCATAAATGATGACGTTTGATCCGGAGCACAGTTTCACCAGGGTATGAAGATCACTCAGACGGTCCTTATGTAAAATGAGGCAGTCGAGGGCATTGCATACACTTGGCCGTCGAGTCTTGGCATTGAAGATTATACTCTGTCCTTTCACGGCATCGCCATATTCATCGAAGTATGTATGGCATATACCGGCTCCTGTCTCAATAACAGGAATTGTGGCATTATCCCTTACAAAATCAATCAGGCTCCTGCTGCCTCTCGGAATTATAAGGTCGACATATTCACGAGCATTTAAAAGCTGGGCAGTTTCATCACGGCCTGCAGGCAGCAGGCTCAGGATATTACTGTCGATGCCATTTTTTTCGAGAACAGACCTGATCACCTCAACGATGGCCTTATTGGAGTATATTGCATCGCTTCCGCCTTTCAGAATGCACGCATTACCCGATTTAAGACAAAGAGAGAATACATCAAATGTTACATTCGGACGGGCCTCATAAATGATACCTATCACTCCAAAAGGAACTGATATTCTTGATATTGTCAGACCGTTAGGCCTGGTTTCCTGCGAAATGACCCTATTCAGCGGACTGGGAAGCCCGGCCACATTTCTTATATCCCTGGCAATTCCCTCAAGCCGCGCAGTGCTTAACAGCAATCTGTCATACCTGGGATCAGCTTTATCCATCAAAGCCAGATCCTTCATGTTTTCTCCGACAATATGAGCTGAGCTGGCTATTGTCGCTTCCGCAACCTTTAAAAGAACTTTGTTGACTGTCTCGCTGTCGAGAACAGTCAATGTCCTTCCTGCTTTTACGGCATCCCTGAATATATTCGTGCAGTCCATCTTAAATTTTGCTTTTCAAAATAAATCAGAAGTTAACATTCCCCTTCGCCTTGTCATTAATTACGAGGTAATCGTAATGGATAAAAGGCTTGCTCATCTTTTCGCCTATGTTCTGTTCCGCCTTCTTTGAGTCGAGTTGGGCTTTGCCCAATCCAATGATATTTCCTTTCCTATCAACAATTCTTACAACGTCTCCCTTTTTAAAGAAACCATCTATCCTGGCTATACCGATCATCAGAAGGCTGGTTGCCTTTTCTCCGAGGAGAGCTTCCTTTGCGCCATCATTTATAATGACGGCTCCCTTGGCAAAAGTATCGGAATGGGATAGCCATTTCTTCACGCCTGTCTCTTTCCTCTTACTGGCTATGAAGTGGGTAAACGGAACATCCTTATCCCTGATGATATCAGTTATAATCGAATCACGGGTGCCGTTGGCGATAAATACATCAATACCCTGGGAGGCAATCTTCCTGGCAATTGTGCATTTTGTGATCATTCCGCCGCGACCAAATCCCGACTTCTCATCAGATATATATTTGTCAAGGTTCTCCGAATGCTCATCAATTGTACTTATAAGCTCAGTCCCTTCATGTCCGGGCAGCCCGGTGTAAACTCCATCAACATTTGACAAAAGAAACAGAGAGCTGCAATCCATCATTGAGGAAATCAAACCGGACAATTCATCATTGTCGGTAAACATCAGCTCATTTATTGATATGGCATCATTTTCATTGACTATAGGAAGAACTTTATTTTCAAGCATGGCGGAAATACAGGTCTTCATGTTAAGGTAATGCATGCGATCCCTGAAGCTCTCTTTTGTTGCAAGGAGCTGACCGGCCTGTATTCCATACTTCCCGAATAGGAACTGGTAGCTCGACATCAGCTTTACCTGTCCGATTGCTGCCCATATCTGTTTTGCCGCGATAATATTGGTCCTCTTTGATGGTATCACTCCGCTGCGGCCGGCAGCTACCGCGCCAGAAGTTACCAGTATCACTTCAATCCCCTGCTTGAATAAAATTGCAACATCCTCAACAATGCGCAATATTCTCCCATCGTTGAGAGATCCGTCAGCCTGCGTTATTACATTGCTTCCAACCTTTACAGTGATCCTGTTAAAAACCGGTCTGATGTTTTTCAATTTATTACTTTTATCGCTTAATATCCTACAAATTGTTGCAAAATTAATATAAAATATGAATGACTGATAGACAACTCTGATATTTCAGAAATTATCATTATTGCCTTTCTGGCCATTCATTGCCTGAAAAATCATTGAAATTGCTGTTGAAATATTGCTGTACAAGTTATTAAGCTGGTGGCACCGTAATAAAAAAACTGACATTTATCATGGTTATGTATAATGCCCGGCAGATCACAGTTTTCCCGTCAGTAATTTACCACAGGAAAGAATCATTTCTTCCAAAGATAATAAGAATTCACCAATAGCATCCGGACCGTCAAAAATGTCTGATTTGTATAGAATACACGACGGAAGACGGAAGACCGAAGACAGAAGACGGAAGACGGAAGCCGGAAGTCCCGAATATTTCTAAAAAAGGTAAGCCACTCCCGCATTCCACTCGAAGCCCGGAAATGGTTCCACATTGCTTGTTATGGCCTGCGTAGCCTGGAAGAATAGTGAAAATGGCAAATCCTTCAGCGATGATGAAATTTTGGGCGACACAAACAATCCGTCATTTGCACCTTCATAATCCAGATAAAAGAGCTGAACATTTGCAGAAAGGAGAAGCGACTTTCCGATTTTGAAATTGGTTCTGTCGTAAACAACGTTATAAAAACTTCCCGTGATAGATCCCGGATCCTGTCCGTTGTCGCTCCAGTACATAAGTGAAAATGAACTTTCCGGCGACATTTTATAAATACCTGCGATTTCGAAAGTCAGATACTGCTGTGCCTGAAGAATTTTATAGTCACCGGCATCGTATTCACTGAAGAACATACTGAAATCAACGCCAGTCCGAAGCTCAAACCGGGGTTTATTTATCAGCCTGTAATGCACCCAGTTATCGATTATCCATGGCCTCATATTAAAGCCATAGGCAACGGTCGGGTCATAGCTGAAACGCATTTTTACCAGGTTTAGTGCTGCAATAATGGCAGGTTTCCCGAGTGAAAAGGCAGGTATTGTGGCTATGCCATTTGTATTCAGGCTGACATTTCCTGAGATATGCATTTTTGTTTTGGTACTGTCTTTCTTCTCTGCTGAACAGACCATGGTGAACATGAAAAGAAGCAGTACTGAAAAGGCCTTTCGCATTTTATTTTCTTATTGAAGGATAAAAGCTGAAATTCTTTTATCTGATTGATTCAAGTTTCATTACCATTTTGTCATATTTACTCGCCAGTTCCGGATCAAACTCTGCAAGCTTCTTCCATTCATCCGAACCATAAACACCCGCTTTTGAATAATCGAATGGTGTGAACTTTATCTTCCTCGCAACTGAAAGATCCTTAAAATGAAAATCAAATGCTTCAGGCTTCACAAACATAGGATCAGCTATGACGGAATGTATATCTTTCCCCGAATTCTGCCACTCTTTGAACGACATTCCTGCAAATCTGATCGCTTTCGAACGCACATCCCAAAAGCAGTTATAGTCAGACAGCAGATTGATTTTATGCCAGTTGCTGCTCAGCAGGCTTCCCCAGTCAAAAAAGATTATATTGTTTGTAAAGCTCATTGACCTGTGATCTTCCACCCTTGTCGCCTGCAGTTGTGATCTGATATTCAGGGCAAAAATATTATTCCTTATTATGTTTTCTTTCCCATAATGCTGATGAAAACCTGAACTTTTGCATTCATAGACCAGATTATTTTCTTCGGTTATTCCAAATGATCCCTCATCGGTATAGAGACCCCAGCCTCCGTAATCGAATGAATAGACATGGTGGATGACATTATTTGAAACGGTAGTGCCTTCCGAAGCACCAAGAGTGTAAACGCCTCCCATGTCGCAGAGCTCGCCCCATCCAAGATGATGTATATGATTGAATTCTATTGTATTACGTTTAGAAGGACTGGGGGTATAACCCCACACCCATCCGGCGGATATGCCGGAATAGCGAAGGTCTGCTATTTCATTATGGGTAAGCTTGTTATCACTGGCATTGAAAATAATAATCCCGACTGCAGATGGAAAAACCTTTCCGCAATCTCTTATAATATTGTTATCGATAGTGATATGATTCGTTATTTCGCTTGTAACGGGACGTATTATCATCTCTCCGATCTTTACGCCTCCTGCTCCAAGATCATGAAGGTAAGAATGGCTGACAGTGCATTTGCTGCATGCTCTGCGGAACCAGAATGCATATGTGCCAGTATGGGCAAATTCACAATTCTGAAAAGATATATTTTCAGCAAAATCGAGGGTTACTGATGCCCCGATGGGAGAAGCGGCCTGCATTGCTTCATTACCCTGAGGAGGCAGCTGGTATCCGGCGACCCCGAATGCAAGATTCTCAAAACGGATGTTCTCTGCCTTTTTGCCAGTTATTGAATCTCCCTGCACAACAATGAAGTCCTTGAGGACAGGTGCAAAGAAAGTGGATGTTTCGATTGTCTCACCCTCATTTGGGATATAGTAAAGGTAGCCGGATCTTTCCAGAAACCACTCTCCGGGAGCATCAAGGGCTGACTTAACATTATCGATATAATATCTGCTCTGGCTGTCAATTGAATTCCATGGCTGCATGCCTGTACCGATAGTAATGATCGATTTTGTGGAATCATCATAGCCGGCAATATGCTTCATGGTATTATCCCACTTGTGGTAAAAAGTAATGACTCCATCCTCGTAATCAGCTTTGGAGAATCTCTTCACACAATCAATGCCTGAAGAGTCGAGTATGATCTCCTGTCTGGCAAGCTGCGGAAGCAATCCTTTTCCCATTATAAGAACAGACTCGGTAACATTTTTCACCGTGTAAAACCCCTCATTTGGGGTTCTTGCCCTGACGGCCCTCCGCCCATTAACATAAAGCTGATCAAAATATGAATCATACCAGGCCACCTGCGGAACAAAGATCCTCCAGAGACTTTCATTTACCTTTTCAATTCCTGCAAGCTGCACCCCTCCTCTGAAGATGGCCTTTTTGCCATCAGCTGCTTTGAATGTCAGAGGAAAATCTGAAGTTCCGCTGTCATCTGAAGTAAGAAGCAGTGGCTGAAACATGAAATATTCACCTTCGAGAGCGATTATCTCAACCGGCTGGCTTTTATCATTGTCCTTAAGAAAGGTCCTGGCTTTATCACGAGCCGCCATAAGGGTTGCCAGTGGCATGTCAGATGAACCCGGATTACTGTCATTTCCCTCGGGGGAAAGATAAATCTTCTGTCCGGAAGATATGCAAAAGCCTGCCAGTATCAGTGCAAAAACAGTACAGAAAAGATGTTTTATTCTCATAATTAAATTTGTTTATCTCTTTGAGCTAAAAATACTTTTATTTTGTATAAGTGATTCCTGATCTTGCATTATTGTGAAGCTACATTATCTCATAATTATATTATCCTGCATTTCAGGTAACCTTTTTTCCCAGGAATACAGCGTTGGGCATACTTTGCTTTCATTTAAGGATACAGAAAGGGAAAACAGGACTATACCCGTGGAGGTATATTATCCTGCTGATTTCTCCGGAGATAATGTCGCGGTATCATCGTGCAGATCAGCAAAATATCCTGTTCTTTGCTTCGCTCATGGTTATCTGATGTCGTGGGAATCCTATAAATATCTCACTGAAGTACTCGTACCGAATGGCTATATTATAGCTTTCCCGAAAACGGCAGGTGAGTTGTTCCCCTCACATGCGAATCTGGCAAATGATATTTCTTTCATCATAAAAAAAATATCTGAATCCGGGAATGACACGGGATCAATATTCCATAAAAGGATATTGAACAGGAATTGTGCAATGGGTCATAGCATGGGAGGAGGTGCTGCAGTAATGGCTGCATCAAATGATTCAACTATAACTGCCCTTGCAGTTCTCGCACCGGAAGATACCCGGCCTTCGGCCATTAAAGCTTCTGCCCTGGTCAATATACCTTCGCTGATAATTTCCGCAGAGAATGATTGCATTACAAAGCCGGAAGCACATCAGATCCCTATTTTCGAAAGCCTTCGGAGCACTTCAAAAATTCTTCTGACTATAAAGGGAGCCAGTCATTGCCAGATGGCAGATAAAAGCTTTCCCTGCAATATGGCAGAACTTACGTGCGGAAGGGCACCTTCTGTCAGTCGTGAAGAGCAACAAGCTATTGTTATCAGATACCTTGTTCCATGGCTTAACTTATATCTCAAGGGGGATTCAGCTTCAGCCGGGCACTTTGGCTCAATGATCAGGTCTGACACCAGTGTTGCTGTAAGAAGCGGATCAGGGACTATTTTTTGAGGTTCGCCTTTGAAAAGACATAGTCGTCAATTTTCACGTTGAATTCTATGTCCTCCATAATAAACTCAGTTCCGTCGCCCTCCTTCAGCATATCCTTAAAGACAATCCTTTTCGGGAACCATCGCCCATTAATATTTTCAACATCCGATAGCTCCGTCCGCTTCAGGAGTGTTCCGCTTTTAGCATATAACTCCTCTTTAAGGGGAATATTCCTTTCACTATCTACCCAAAGTTTCTTTCTCTGGTATGCTACAGCCGGATCGAAGGCAGTCAGCATCACCACCCAGCATTGTCTCTCATTTACTTTCTCTGTTCCGGTTACTTCGGCATTATAGTGGTTGATAAGCTTCTTATCTTCCATCAGGTCTTCATAAGACATATCCGATCCCATAACTGATTGCCTCAGCATGTGCCCTGCGATCAGTATTATCCGGTCGGATGAGGGTGAGTATATCCAAAGCTGATCTTCAAGCTTGAGCATTTTAGTCCCCTGCTCGC
>Ga0208980_10001093_pt1 | contig 16200 bp, 11 predicted proteins | sample WetSurMetagenome_3_FD_187993 | JGI IMG/M metagenome (GOLD analysis project Ga0208980, IMG submission 187993) | Wetland microbial communities from Twitchell Island in the Sacramento Delta, sample from surface sediment Aug2011 Site A1 Bulk (version 2) | ecosystem: Environmental > Aquatic > Marine... | reverse complement strand
CTTTTTCTCGATGGGGTCCACGTGGGCGGCGATGAGATCACCGTAAGCGTGCGTGTATAAACTCCCCTGACGGTTTTCGCGCATGCCGCAGATCCCGAACCCTCCCTCCGCGATCCGGCAGTGATGATTGCAGAGGTAGCACTCGACGTTTCCTTCACCCCGGGCACGCCAGAGCATGGCTTCTTTGGGCACGGCCGTGTTCTTGCTTTTCATCAAGGCACTCCTGGACCGCAGGTGATAAGTAGATGTATCGTGGATTGCCACGCCTCGCAAGGCTCGGCTCGCAATGACATTATTTCTTACTCCCTCCTGACACTTCTTCTTTGCCACTCTTGCCACTTTTGCCACTACCGCGCAGCGGCCCTGTCACTCTTGCCACTGCTGCGAAGCAGCCTTGTCACTTCCTCAGAGGCTCGGCTCGCGATGACCCCTCTTTAGAAACAGCGGCAATCAGTCAACGAATCAACGGTTTCACTGCGAATGAAGGCAGGCGGGGTGTTATCCGTTCCCGGCTCACGCCGACGCAGAACAGCCGTACGGCGTCGACGACGACACGTTTGCCCCGCGGCCGCGCGAGCGCACGGGGGGCTGCTCCTGGGCGGGCATGACGACGAGATTCCCGAGAAGGGCTTTCTCTCCCTTGAACAGCACGGGCCGCAGCGACGCGCGGACCCATTTTACGTGCCCGTCGCGCGTGATGATCCGAAAGTCACAGGTCGAGGAAGGGTCGCCCTTCAGGCGGCCGATGTTGTTTTGCCTGACTCTCAGCCTGTCGGCGGGGTGAACGATCTGCATCGGGTCGACAGCCGCGATTTCACGACGGCCGTAACCGCTGCTCTCTTCGAACCGGGAGTTGACAAAGAGCATCTCCCCTTTCCGGAATATGTAAACGCAGGCACCCGGCCGGGTACCGGCACTCCGGTTCGATAGCGGTCGGTCAGCCAGGGGCCTGAGGGTCCCGCGGACTCCCGCGATTTCTCCCGATCGGATGACAGGGTACAGATCCATTTGCACCGGCATCCATTCCCCGCCTGCCGTCCGAAGACGGACCCGCAGGTCATGGGCGTCTTCGCCCCGCAGAACCTGAATGAACCCGTCGATGACGGCCGCAACATCCTTCTCCCTGAGGAAGCGGCTGAAAAGGGATCCGATCATGGTCTCGCGACTGAATCCCGTCAGCCTCTCTGCCCCCGACGGCACGTCAACCAGCCGACCCTGCAGATCGAAACGGCACTCGAGGTCTGTCCTGCTCCCCCTGGCGCCTTTCCGCTGCTGCATCGGTTGGGTTCGTCCGGCCCCGGCGGTCAGCTCAGCATTCATCCGGAACAGGGGAACGACAAATCGCCCCCAAAGCCCGAAGAGCAGAGCCAGGCCAAGACCCACCGTCGTAAGAAAAGGGCTTTCCTCGTTATCCACGACGGCGGATTCTATCCAGCCATCGATCTTTCCTGCGGCATCCAGAATGAGCAGCGTGAGAGTATTGAGCAATAACATGATTTTTTCCGGATGAAGTGTGCGTTACATTCGCTCGTTGATCATTACCGTTCGGGGGGTTTGCCCTCGAAGTATCTCTTGACGGAATTGATGATGGTGTATTCCAGATCGCCTTTTGACTTCCCCGTGTCGTTTTGAAAATATCGGCGCATGGTATCGACGATGTTCGACTCCATGGTCGGTCGCTTTGCGTCCCGGATCTCTCGTTCCGCACCGGTGGCTGTCAGTTGTTTCATGATCCTGCTCCTTCATCTTGTTTGGTTAGCAAGCAGGATGCCACACAGGAAGATAGGGGATGATTTTGTTAAGTACCCTTCGGAAAAGATCAATTTTGAAGAAACGGCGGGAGACGGCGGAAAGAACGGAGCATCGTATGTCACGCATTCGTTTCGACCGGAGCGGGCCCCTATGCCGGTTGTGGTGCCAACTCGTCGAAATGAATCGATAAATGTCAAAGTGACCTTTTTGTCGCTTTCAGGGACCTAAAGGTCGCCCAAAATCACTTTCCAGCGGGGATTGCGGCGCATCTCCACGAGCTTCCGCTGGAGCTGTCTTACCGTGATCCCCAGGATCTGCGCAGCCTGCTTGCGGTCGCCGTGGGTGTGTTTGAGCACATAGAGGACATGGGTCTCGTAGTTCTCCTTGAGACTGCAGAGACTGCGGGAAAACAGGGGCGGCGATGATATCTCCTCGCCCAGGTGCCGGGGCATGATGGTTGTCGCGTCGGCAAGCAGGACTGCATTCTCGACGACCTGGGCGAGTTCCCGGACGTTTCCGGGGTAATCGCGCCGCAGCAGGATGTCCATGGCTTCGGGGCTGAACCCGTGGACTTCCTTTCGGTATTTTTCCGTGGAGAGCTTCAGGAAATGCGCCGCCAGCAACGGGATGTCGTCCTTTCGTTCCCGGAGGGGGGACAGGTGGATGTGGGCCGATTTGAGCCGGTACATGAGGTCCAGCCGGAACTTCCCCTCCTGGCAGGCCTTGTCCAGATCCTTGTTCGTCGCCGAGATGATCCGCACATCGACGCGGATGGGCTTCGTCTCGCCCAGGCGTGCAAAGGATTTTTCCTCCAAAACGCGGAGGAGTTTCGACTGCATTTGATGGGGGAACTCCCCGATTTCATCGAGAAAGAGCGTGCCCCCGTCCGCCTGCTCGAAAAACCCCTCGTAATCGCGAAGGGCCCCGGTAAAAGCCCCCTTGATGTGACCGAAAAACTGGCTTTCGAAAAGGGTCTCCGGGATCGACGAGATGTTGACGGCCACGAAGGGACCGCCGGGCGATGGCCCCTCGCGGTGAATCCCGCGGGCGAGAAGCTCCTTGCCGGTGCCCGACTCGCCGGTGATCAGGATGGGGTTTCCCCCCTTGGCCATAATCTGGGCATAGGAGAGCAGCGAGCGGATCTGGGACGACTGGGTCACGATCTCGGAGAACCCCGCAGGATGCCGGGCATCACGGGCCTGCCGCGCCATGTTCATGCCTGCAATGAGACCTTTCCTTTCGAAGGCGCGCTCCAGGGTTCTCATGAGATGCTCGTTGTCGACGGGCTTCACGAGGTAATCGTAGGCACCCAGGCGAATGGCCTTCACGGCCTGCGACAGAACGTCGACGGCCGTGATGATGATGAACTCCGTATAGGGCCTGAAGGGCTTCGTCGCCTCGAGCACCTGGATCCCGTCCACTTCGGGCATGAGGAGATCCAGCAGCACGATGTCGTAATCTCCCGCCTTGATCCGGCGGATCGCTTCCTTGCCGCTGTCGCAGGTCTCCACGTCCTTGATGCCCTGCCACCGCAGGAGCCGCTTCATGGACGACAGGGTCACGTCCTCGTCGTCAACTACAAGAAGTTTCATCGCTCACCTTAAGAATGTCTATTCCGTCTTTTCGGTCTATTCAGTCTGTTCGGTCGGGAGAAGAAGGTCAATTTCGTTTGTTCGCTTATTTCGTCTGTTTTGTCACTTTTGCCACTTTTGCCACTTCCCCCTGCCACTCTTGCCACTGCCGCTCCGCGGCCTAGAATCTCTGCCTCGTGATCCCGTCAATGACCCCTTTGAGTTTCCGGATATCCGGCGGGCCTTTGATATAGATGTCCGGCTTCTCGCCGCCCGCCCCGGTGAAATCCTTCTCCACGCCCCCCCAGGCGACCGTCGTGAGCAGGGGAAATCTCTCCCGGAGGGCCCGCAGCAACATGGCCGGATCCAGCCCGGACGGCGGCTCGGTCATCAGGATGATGTCGATCTCGGGGTGCTGGTCGAGGTATTCCGCCAGTCGCTCCACGGACGGCTCGTAGTGGTAGAACCAGTGCACGAAGCCGTCATCGATGCCGCTCACCTCCATCTGGAGCTCGTCAAGCCTGTCGAGGTCCCTCTCGAGGGGCAGGATGAGCGGCCTCAGGTTCAGCGCTCCACCGGTCTGCTTTACGGGGAGAAATACCGTAAACCGGCTCCCGATGCCCGGGCGCGAAAGGGCCCCGATCACGCCGCGGTGCTCCTGGATGAGACCGTAGGAGACCGAAAGCCCTAGCCCCGTGCCGCCGGTGTCGCGTCGCGTCGTGAAGAAGGGCTCGAAGAGGCGGTCGATGACGGGCCGGGTCATGCCGCCGCCATTGTCCTCGATCGTGACAACCACGGAACCCAGCCTCTGGATATAGCGCGTAGAGATGCGAATCCACCCTTTTTCCTTGTCCGGGAAGGCTTGGTGGGCATTCACGAGAATATTGGCCATCACCTGCTCGAGCTTCTGGAAGTGCCCCTGCACCTGCGGCAGGTCGCCTCCGAGGTCGAGGTCCAGCCTGGAAACGGAACGGCGGATCTGGCCGCCCACGATCATGAGCGTTTTTTCGATGATGTCGTTGACGGAGACGGGCTTCGCCTGGGCACCCTCTTCGACGCGGGCAAAGTCCTTCAGGTTCGAGACGACCCGGTTGATGCGGTCCGCACCGATGCGGAATGCATTGATGATCTCCGCCATGTCGTTGCGCAGCTCTTCGTAGCTCACGTCGCGCTTCCCCCAGCCGGGATTGGCGGCGGCGTACTCGGCCACGACGGGCTCGCAGAGTTTCCAGATCTCTTCGAGCAGCGGGATGTTATAGGTGATGAAGCTGTTGGGGTTGTTGATCTCGTGCACGACACCCGCGACGATCTCGCCCAGGGAGGCCAGCTTGTGGGCCTGGATCACCTGCTGCAGCCGGGTGTTCGACTCCTGGAGGATGCGCTTCTCCTCCGTGACATCCTGCCACATCCCCACGATGCGGCCGAGGGACCCCTCGGGGCCGTGGATGAGCCGGCAGAACTCGGAAAACCAGCGGTATGTCCCGTTTGCAGCACGAAACCGGAATTCGCAGCCGCACATGCCTTTCGTACCGATGCCCAGGTGGCAGCTCCGGACGACGGTGCGGTCATCGGGATGGATGTGTTCCATCAAAAAGCCCGGCTCCTTCAGAAACTCCTCGGGCCGGAACCCCGTGATCTCCTCCACGGTGCCCGTGATATAGGTAATCTCGGCGTGCTCGTCCCCCTTTGCCGTGAAGGTGACGATCGGCAGGGATTCCAGGACGACGGAGAGGCGCTCGGAGGTCTGAACCAGCCTCGCCTCGGTGTGCTTTCTCGATATGGCCGCGCTCAGGGTGCTTGCCACCACGCTGAGGGCCTCCATCTCCACGTCGGACCACTGCCTTTCGTTGACGCATTCGTCGAATCCCATGAAACCCCACCAGCGGTCGCCTCGATAGATGGGCACGGCGGCGATGGAAAGGATGCCCTGGGATCCCAGGATTTTTCTTTCACCTTCTTCGGGAGCTTCCCGGACGAGACCGTGGAGATGGCCCCCTTTTCTCATGATGTCGACCCATCGCCCGAAGCCTTCCCGCTCCAGAGAGAAATCCTGCAGAGCAGGGTTATCGATCTCTGGCTTGATGCCCTCCGCCACCCACTCGTATCGCTGGCTCGAGAGAAGAGCTCCCTCCTCCGATATCCGGTTTTCGAAAATGTAGACGCGGCTCACGTTGGTGACCGTGCCGAGCCTCGCGAGGATCTCGCGGATGTCCATCTCCCAGGAGGGGGTCTTCAGGAATCTCTCAGCGGCGAAGCTTGCCACCTCCAAGATGGCATCGCGGTAGCGCAGGGCCTCTTCGGCGCGCTTGCGCTCCGTGACGTCACGGATGGACTCGATGGCCCCTACGACATTGCCCTGGGAATCGCAGAGGGGCGCTGCCGTGCCGGCCAGATAGATTTTCTCCTTTCGGCTGCCTTGCCCCGGAATGTAGCTCTCGCCGACAACGACATCCCCGCGCCGCTGGATTTTTGCATAGCGGACCGCGATCTCCTCATCGGCCGACAGGACCAGGTCAATCAGCAGTGGCCTTCTCTCCCCATAGAACGGCATGGCATATTCGTAGTTTCCTTTGCCGAGCATGTCCTTTGCCGGAATCCCGGTCATGGTCTCCATCGAGCGGTTCCAGGCGATGACCTTCCCGTCCCGGTCGATGACGAAGGTGGCATCGGGCAGGAACTCGATGATGTCGGAAAGGCGCCTCTCCGAATCCCTCAGGGCCTTGTCGGCCCGGTTGCGGTCCTCGATCTCCAGGATCAGGGCCTGGTTGGCCACCATGAGCTCAGAGGTGCGCTCCCGGACTCGCTGCTCTAGCTCTTCCTGATAGTGCTGGAGGGCGTCTTCCGCGCGTTTGCGGTCGGTGATGTCCAGGGCCGTGAATACGACTCCCGAGGAAATATCGGCAGGGTCAATGGCCTTCGAGCTGAGCAGGATGTCCAGCAGCGCGCCGTCCTTGTGCTTCCATCGGGTCTCGATCACGCCGGTGCCGCCCTGCCGGACCTCTATGTACTTCTCGCGGCCCACGCGCTCGAATTCCTCGTCGCTTTCGTAGAGGATACGGGCGCTCTTTTCCGCCAGCTCCTCGATGGAATAGCCCAGCATGCGGGCCACCTGGTCGTTTGTCCAGCCGAGCACGCGGTTGTAGACAAGCCCGATCCCGATCGGGGCGGCCTGGAAGATGCTTTTCAGCAGCGCCTCGCTCTGCCTCAGGGCCTCCTCCGATCGTCGCCGGTCCGTGATGTCCTGGGTGTAGATAACCAGCCGGCTGACCCTGCCCCGTGAATCGAAGATGGGGTAGAGGCTGTGTTCGAGCCAGCGCCCGTCCCGCTCGTCGCTGAACCGAAGGGGATGCCCGCTTTGGATGACCTCGCCGAACCGTTCTCTGCGATGCTCCGCGAGCGATGGGCCCAGATAGCCATAGATCGAAGTTCCGATGATGCCGTCGAGCGGCCTGCCGAGTCGCCGCGCGAAGGTCTCGTTGGCTGCCAGCACCAGCCCCTCCGCGTCGATGAGCGTGAAGGATTCCGTGGCGGCGTTGAGCATGGCGCTTGCCGTCTCGAGGCTGTCGCGCAGGGCCTCCTCGGCCCGCTTGCGCTCCGTGACGTCGTTGTACACGACAAACGCTGCCTGTTCCCCTGCGTAATCGATCGAGCTTGCCGAGATGAGCACCCAGATGATCGCGCCCCTCCCTGTCTTCAGCGCGCACTCATAGTCGGTGACCCTCCCCACTCTGGTCAGCTCCGCGATGAAACGGTCCCTGTCTTCCGGATAGACCCAGTGCTGCCGTGCCGGCCGGCCGACGATATTGTCCAGGGGCACGTCGAAAAGGACGGAGGCCCGCTGGTTGCCAAACAGGACTTCTCCGGTAGTCATTGAGGTGATGACTACGGCAATCTCGGCGTTGTCGACCAGCAGCCGATAGCGTCTCTCGCTGTCCCTCAGCGCCTCCTCTGCCCGTTTGCGTTCGGTGATGTCTACGCCGGTTCCTATAATATATTCGATTTCACTCTGACCACGGGTGATCGCTGTATTGGACCATGAGATGAGGTGTCGCGTCCCATCTTTCGACACCCAATAGTTCTCATGCTGATTTGGGAAATCCCCCGCACACAAAGCGGCCCATGTTTGACGTACACCTTGCAGATCCTCCGGTGGCACCAGAAGTTCCCAAACGATGCGGCCCATGACCTCACTGGCTGAGTATCCTGTTGCTGCCTCACAGGCCCGGTTGAAGCGCGTAATTCTGCCCTCTCTGTCAAGCACGGCCACCAGCGCACCGGCCGTATCCAGCACGGCTTTACTGAAATCGCGCTCTTTCCGCACCGCCTCCTCTGCCCGCACTCGCTCCGTGATGTCATGGACGATGGAATACAGGAGCTTCCTGCCCTCGACGGTGACGGGACCGCTGTTGACCTCGACGTCGCGGATCGTGCCGTCGGCAAGGCGGTGCCGGAAAAGGAAAACTCGCTGCTCTTCCTTCACGGCCCGATTCATTTTCAGGCGGACATCCCCGGCGTCCAGGATGTTGATGTCGCCGATCCGGAGCGTTTTCAGTTTCCTTGCCGTGTACCCGTAGAATCGGAGGGCTGCCCGGTTGGCATCCACGATCCGTCCGTCTTCGGGATCGATGATCAGCATGACGGCGTGGTTGTTCCGGAAAAGGCTTTCGTACAGTTCCTCGCTATCCCGGAGAAGCGCGTCGTCCATCTTGCGATTCGCCGCGCCACGCTTCGGGGCCGGGACTGTGACCCTTTTCTTCGGTGCGGAAGGCTTCACAGGACGCTTTGTCGGCATAAGAAACCTCTTACGACAGAATCGGCGGTACCCCTGTCGACGCCTGGCGGGTAGACAGCGCCTACGCCTGGCAATTCCTGCAAGACATCGGCAAGACAGATCCTTTGAACGGAAGGCGATGCTGCCGACGGCATGATGAGCCGGCCTGGCGCGCGGCAGCCACAGTGATTTCATCTAACGGATCGATCACGGAAATGTCAAGAATTATGAGAGAAACGGCCTCTTTGCGGATGCCGACGCGCCAAGCTCCCTTGACGCGCCAAAGCCAACCGTGCTAGTGTAAATAAAACTACATCAGGAGGGAACAACCATGGCACGAATCCCTCTGCAGATCACGTCCCGAAATTTAGAGCTTACCGGCGAAATCGAATCCTTCATCCTGAAAAAATCGGAAAAACTCGACAAGTTCCATCGCGACATGATGAGCTGCCGGGTCCTGCTGCAGGTTCCCCACCGGAACCGCAACTCCGGGCTTGTCTACAACGCGAGGATCGACCTCGCCCTGCCCGGCAAGGACATTGTCATCCGGCGTGAGGCCCACGAGGACCTGCACAGGGCCATCAACCTCGCCTTCGACGCCGCCCTGAAACGAGTCCAGGCCTATGCCCGCAGGAAGCGGGGAGAGGTCAAGCGCCATGAGGAGCCGCCGAAAGGACGCGTGGCATCGCTCTTCCCGGAGGCGGGCTACGGGTTCATCACCGCCGCCGATGGCCGGGACGTCTATTTCCACCGCAACAGCGTGCGAAATGAGCGCTTCGAGGACATGGAGGTGGGGATGGAGGTCGTCTTCGTCGAGGAACAGGGCCTGAGAGGCCCGCAGGCGAGCACAGTCCGCATCCGCTGACCACATCTTGTAGCGTATAGCGGGTAGCGTGCAGTCAAAAGGGGCGAGGGTAGCGGGTCGAGGGGAAAGAGCCTCAAGCCTTGCCTTGCCCCATGCAGTCATTGCGAGAAACAAAGTGACGAAGCAATCTATTTGGTCTATTTCGTCTATTTGGTCTATTTCGTCTGTTTTGTCACTCTTGCCACTCTTGCCACTTTTGTCACGCCGCGCAGCGGCCCTGTCACTCTTGCCACTGCTGCGAAGCAGCCATCACTTCCTTCACTTGCCTGCGGCAAGGTCCCTCGCGTACTCGGCGATGTTCTCGCAGTGATCGGACATGCGCTCCAGGCGAAGGAGCATTTCGACGAAAATAGGCCCCGCCTCGGGCTGGCAGGCGCCGGTGTGATACCGTTCCTGGTGCCGCTTCCTGGCCTCCCGTACGAGACGGTCGATCCGGTCTTCCCGGGAAAAAATCCTCGTGGTCAGTTCGGTATTGATCCCGTCGAGCAGGGCAACGCAATCGTCCAGGTTTTTGGTGATCAGATCGGCGATTTCCTCGATCTCCGCGAAGGCCCACTTCGTGAATTCGATATTGCCGCGGTGCCTGTCGCGTGCCAGGCCGACGACGTAGACGGCATGGTTCCCGATCCTCTCGATGTCATCGGCAATCCCGGAGTATGCAAAGAGCTTGCGGGACAGTTCGATGGTCAGCCCGCCCTTGGAGATCTTCATCAGGTACCGGTTCAGCTCCCGCCTCAGGTTGTCCACGACCAGTTCGATGTACCGGATGTCGCGGGCCCTGCCCTCGCCGAAATGCGGGATGAGGTTCATGCTCGATGCGCACATGCGTTTGACGAGATACATCTGGCGCCGCAGCTCTTTCCGGACCTGCTCGAGTGCCGCCACCGCATCCGGCAGGTAGCGGTCGTCGAGAAATTCGGGCCAGATGGGGAGCGTTTCGACCTTCCCGGGGATGATTCGCTCCACGAGATAGGAGAAGGGCTGCAGGAAAAAGAAGAAGAACGCCACGATGAACAGGTTGAACAGCAGGTGCCCGTAAACGATCTGCTGAGCGGCATCCGGGGAGAGGGCCGTCACAACCTGCAGGAACAGCGGGAGGGCCATCATGCAGAAGACCGCGCCGATGAGCTTGAAGAGAAAATGCGCCAGGGCGGTGCGCTTCCCGTTGATGTTGGCCACGAGGCTTGCGAGCAGGGCCGTGATGGCCGTGCCGACGTTGGCGCCGAACACAATGGGCAGGGCATGGTAGAGGGTGATCACGTCGTTTTGCGCCAGGATGACGAGGATCGTGATGGGTATTGCCGAGGAATGGATGAGCGACGCCGCGATGACACCGATCGCAAGCCCGAGAAGGGGGTGATCCGCCCACTGGAATACCGAGCGAACGGCTGCGCTTTCCTTGAAGGGCGCCGTCGCCATGGAGACCAGCTCAAGCCCGAAGAAGATGAGGCCAAAATAAAAAATACCCTCGCCGATCTTTTTCCACCGCTCCCGGCCGAAGAACCAGAGCATGCCGCCGAAAAAAACGATGACGGGGGAGATCTCGGTTACCTTCCAGACGACGAGCTGCACGGTGACGGTCGTGCCGACGTCGGCCCCGAGGATGATCGCCAGCGACCGGTAGAAGCTCATGAGGCCCGCGCTCACCATGCCGACGACGAGTACGGAGGTAGCCGTGCTGCTCTGGAAAAGGACCGTCGTGACGATGCCTGTCGCCAGGCCGTAGAGGGGCCGCTCGACGGCCAGCCTGAAGAACTGGCGGATGCGGACGTTGCTGAGGTAAAGCTGCACCTCCTCGCTCAGGCGCATCATCCCGAAGAGAAAAAGGGTGATGCCTGCCGAAAAGAGGAGGATTTCACGAACCCACGTCATGGTCTTCAGCGCCTCTCGGGCCCCTTGAGGCCCCAGCCGGCCCTGACCTTCCATTGCCGGCCTTCTTTGACGAGTTCAACGTTTTCCTGGAGCGTCCTTCTCGGGATGCCCTTGGTCTGGTACTTCTGCTCGAAGGCCCCCACGTTTTGGCGGACGAAGGAAACATTCTCAAGGGCACTTTCAGGGTAGTCGGCCGCTTCCAGGGCGCCGGAGATCTCCCCGACAATGGCACGAAAGTCGGGGATGCTGATTTCCACCTTTGCCCGGGCGTGATTCTCGTCGACGAGAGTCATTTCACGAATGTCGTGGCGCATGAGGCGGTGCAGGTTGCGGGTGAGGAAGCTCCCCGAGTCCTTTCTCTCTGTGACATAGGCCTCGAGGCTTTTCGCCGCGCGGTCTTCCGAGGAGAGGTACTGCCAGGCCTCTTCGTAGTTGCCGTTCATATAGGCGGAGACATACAGGGAAAGCGCGTCGTCAGGTTTGGAATCGTCGCCGCCCGTCGCACATCCCGCCAGGAACAGGCACAGGCCGCAAACAAAGAGTCCCCGGATGATACTGCACCTCATATAATCCTCCGTGACAGGCGGATTTTGCAAGAAACACGCCGTCTTGCGGCAGTAAAGAAAGTGCGTGAGTTCGGAAGTGGGAAGTGACGGAGGTGAGGAACAAGGGATTCATGACCCCGAATCCCCTATTCCCCCTGTACCCTGTACCCTGAACCCCTCTGTCAAGAGACCTCAATCTTGGCGTCCACGGCTAGGCAGCCCTTGCCCTTACCGTAAAGAATAAGCGGGTTGATGTCAATGTTACAGATCTCGGGGTGATCGACGAGCAGCTTCGAGATGCCCGCGATGCAGCGAGCCAAGGCCTTCACATCAAGGGCCCCCCTGCCGCGGAACCCCTTCAGAAGCCCTGAGGCCCTGATTTCCAAAACCATGGACTCGGCCTCCTTTGCCGTCAGGGGAACGACGCGCATGGCCGTGTCCTTGAGGAGTTCGACGAAAATGCCGCCGAGGCCGAAGAGGACGACGTGGCCGAACTGGCTGTCCTTCCTTGCCCCGACGATGACCTCCGTGCCGGCCGGCGCCATCTTCTGGACGAGATACCGCTTCGCCTTCATGGAGCGCACAGCCTTTCGCAACTGCTGCTCCCCTGCGATGTTGAGCACGACCCCGCCCTTCTCCGTCTTGTGCAGGACGGCGGGGTCGGCTGTTTTGAGGGCCACGGGGTAGCGCAGGCGCCGCGCCGCCTTTACGGACTCATCGGCGCTGACCGCAACGGCAAGCCCGGCATGGGAAACCCCGTAGGATCCGAGAAGGGAGAAGGCCTCGTCGGGCGCCATGAACCCGGTCCTCAGGGCCGGGATTTTCTTCGACCTCGCCGGGCGCTTCGGCGCGGACGCGCGCCTTCCGGTCTGGAAACGATGATGCCACAGCGATCGCGACAGGGCCATGAGCGCCGTGTCGACGTCCTCGAACAGGAAGGTGTCCGCTTCCTCCTTCAAGGAAAACCAGGTGTGCTTGTCAGGGATGATGCAGGGGATGACGGGCTTTCCATAGCGACGGGAAAGAGCGAAAGAGGCCTCGAGGAGCCGCTTTGACGGCGCAACCTCCAGGCTGGCGACATAGGCATGGCTGTAGACGACCCCGTCGACGCCGTCCTCGGCAAGGGCCTTCTCCACGATACCGGCATAGGCGTCGATGTTGAAGATGTCGCCCATGTCCAGGGGGTTCGACATGCGGATGACGCCGGCCCTGACGTGCTGTCTCACGTGGTTGAAAAAATCGTCGGAGAGCTTCGCAAGCTCGAACCCGTAGCGGTGGACCGCGTCGGCCAGCAGCACCGCCTGCCCGCCGGAGCGCCCCAGGACGGCGAGCCGCGGCCCCTTGATGACGGGAAGCGAAAAGACTTTGAAGCTCTCCATCATCTCCGTGAGGTTCTGCACGCGGTGTATCCCCGCCTGCCGGAGGGCCGCCGTGACGACCTCGTCGTCCCCGGCGAGCGCCGCCGTGTGAAATCGTGCGGCATGGTTGCTCGCGGGGTTCGTGTTGGCCTTCAGGACAATGAGCGGCTTCTCGGTTGACTCCGCCAGCTTCATCAGCCGGCAGCCGTCGGCCACGTCCTCCAGGTAGAAGCCGATGACCCCCGTGTCGGGGTCTGAACGCAGGAACTCGAAGAAGTCATTCTCGTTGACGTCGAGCTTGTTTCCCATGCTGATGAGCTTGCTGGCCCCCAGGTTCTCGTAGGACAGCAGACGCATGCAGTCCAGGGCAACCCCCCCGCTCTGGGCCACGATCGAGATGTTTCCCTTTCTCACCTCCCGGTCCTCCAGGGGGACAAAGGGCAGGACGAGGCCGTTCTCCAGGTTGACGATGCTGATGCAGTTGGGCCCCACGACCCTCATGCCCCATCGCCTTGCGATGTCCAGGACCTCCCGCTCGAGGTCCCGGCCCTGATCGGCATACTCGCTGAAGCCGCCCGATTCGATGATGGCCCGGCGGATTCCCTTGCGCCCGCAGGCATCGAGTGCCTCTGGCACGTGACGGGCAGGCAGGAGGAACACGGCCAGGTCGGGCACCCCCGGCACTTCCTCGATTGCCGGATAGATCGGGACCCCGTTGACATCGCTGCCGTCCTTGCCCACCGCAAAGATTCCCCCCTTGAACCCGAAGCGCTGCAGGTTCAGCACAATGTTCCTCCCCAGGTTGGTGGGCGCCGCAGAGACCCCGAAAACAACGACACTTGCCGGAAAAAAGACCTTCTCCATCACTCTCTCCTTCGCGAACAGTAGTCAGATGATGAGCAGACATCCCTCTCGAGATCGAATCGTGACTCAGGACAGAGGCTCGAGGATTTCTTTTGTACCTCGGTCCTCGTTCCTCGAACCTTCTTTAGTCCCCTATAATCTTCACCAGCACGCGCTTTCTTCGCCTGCCGTCGAACTCGCCGTAGAAGATCTGCTCCCAGGGACCGAAATCGAGCCTTCCGTCCGTGACGGCCACGACGACCTCCCTTCCCATGACCTGCCGTTTCAGGTGAGCGTCGCCGTTGTCCTCGCCTGTGCGGTTGTGCCGATAGCGGGAGACCGGTTCATGGGGCGCCAGTTTTTCCAGCCACTCTTCATAGTCCTTGTGAAGACCCGCCTCGTCGTCATTGATGAAGACCGAGGCAGTGATGTGCATGGCGTTGACGAGGGCGAACCCCTCCCGAATGCCGCTTTCCCCGAGGCACACCTCGACCTGGGGCGTGATGTTCACGAAGGCCATCCGGGCCGGGACATTGAGCCATAATTCCTTCCGGTAGGATTTCAAGGCACCTCTCCTGTCGAGTATTGAAGCTCCCGCCCGCAGGGCTGGGCTTCCCGGTAATGAAAGAACCGGACATGATTGCGCACCCAGACCCCGCCTGGAAGGTGGGGCCTGCAGGGACGCGCCCCGGTCAAACGGTCCTTTTCTACTACCAACGGCAGGTATTGAAAAGGTTTTTTTGTGACCTTTTCAGTGCAAATGCTGCGACATCCATGTCGCGGCCGCAAACCCAGCAAAACCGGGCGCTCCCGCAAGGTTGAAGCTCACGATGAAACCATCGCAACATCCACGGCATGACATTTCTGTCACCCCCGGCCCGGCCCGATTCCCCGGGGGGGGCATCCGCAATGGCCCGTTGAATGGTGACTGCGAGTCATCCACGCATTCCCGCCCGCTTGGCAGGACATTTGCTTGATAAAAGTTCGATTGAATCACACCGGCGGATGTCGTCGGAGCGGCGAACCGCCTGCTGGAGACCGGATGTCATGAAGGTATTACGTTTCAACGAGGCGGGCCTGGACTGCAATTTCGAGGTCCACGGGATGACGGTCGAAGAGGTGCTCAAGAAAGCAACCGATCATGCCCGGAAAGGTCACAATCTGGAAGTGACGGAAGATTCGCTGGAGACCTGGCGATCCCTCATCCAGGAAGACTGAGCGCGCGGCCTTCATCGCGAGGCTTTCGTTTTTGCATTCCTGCCCCCGATCCTCTATAATCCCCTGCCTGTATGAAACGGATCCTGCACCTGGACATGGATGCTTTCTTCGCGGCCGTCGAGGAGAGACGAAAACCCGAACTGCGGGGCAAGCCCGTCGTCATCGGCGGAGGCGGTGACCCTTCGAGCCGCGGGGTCGTTTCCACCGCCTCCTACGAGGCGAGAAAATACGGCATCCACTCGGCCATGCCGCTCCGGACGGCTCTGCGCCTCTGTCCCCAGGCCATCTTCCTTCCTGTCGATTATGACGAATATGTGCGCTACTCGGTGCTCTTCAAGGCGGTGCTCCGCCGGTTCAGCGCCGCCATGGAGGATGTCGGGATCGACGAGGCATACCTGGACCTCTCGATGAACGAACGCCACGCAGAGGAGATCGCCCGAGAGATCAAAAAACAGATCCTCGACGAGACGGGCCTCACCTGCTCAATCGGGATCGCCCCCAACAAGCTTCTGGCCAAGATCGGCTCGGACATGCAGAAGCCCGATGGACTGACAATTCTGGCTGAGGACGATGTGTCCGCCCGAATCTGGCCCATGCCCGCAAGGAAGCTCCTGGGCGTGGGACCCAAGACCGAGGCACACCTGAAGGAGATGGGAATCGACACGATCGGGCAGCTTGCCGCCCTTCCGCTGGAGAGGCTGACGGGGGAATTCGGCCAGTCCTACGGCCGCTATCTCTACGACGCATCGAGGGGGATCGACGACAGCCCCATCGTGACGCACTGGGAACCCCGCTCGATGAGCCGTGAGATGACGTTCGAGACGGACGTGCGCAACTGGCAGGTGATTGCGAAAACGATGGCCGAGCTCACAAAGGACGTCGTGAAGGCCATGCGCGATGATGGCTACCGTGGACGCACGGTGACCCTGAAGATCCGCTTCAGCGATTTCGAGACGCACACGCGCTCCATCAGCCTCAAGGAACCCGTCGATTCCGAAGAGACAATCCGCCGCACGGTCTTCGAGTGTTTGAAAAAAGTCGAGCTGAAAAAGAGGGTGCGTTTGATTGGAGTGAGGATGAGCAACCTGGAGAAGAAAGGGTCGAGGGTAGAGGGGAGCGGGTAGAGGGATGAAGACTCTTCTTCTCCCCGCGACCCTCTACCCTCGACCCTCACCCCTTTTAAGAATACTGCCTCATATACCCCTGGATGTACTTCCGGACCTGTTCCTTCGTCTGGAAGATCCCGAAGTGGCCTTCGCAGAGGATGTCGGCCTCGAGGGCCAGGAGTTGCTCCATGGATTTGCGCCAGCGGCCGACGTCGGACTTGAAGCTCGGCAGGAAAGGACCGTGGATGTCTTGGCCGAAAAGGACTCTCTTTCCGCCCCGGTCCAGGTAGAGGGACATG
>Ga0208980_10001092_pt1 | contig 16209 bp, 19 predicted proteins | sample WetSurMetagenome_3_FD_187993 | JGI IMG/M metagenome (GOLD analysis project Ga0208980, IMG submission 187993) | Wetland microbial communities from Twitchell Island in the Sacramento Delta, sample from surface sediment Aug2011 Site A1 Bulk (version 2) | ecosystem: Environmental > Aquatic > Marine... | reverse complement strand
AACCACATTGACTTTGAGCCTCTCCAATTCCTTGGGATTGTATAGCTTGTTGTAGGGGTCGTTTGCTCCCCAGCCTTTCTTTTCGTCCGAGTCGGCCGCGAAGGCCATGGCGACACAAAACAGCACGGCCATCACAACAATCGGCCCCGCCGCTGATTTCAGATTCACTCTCATGGCTCCTCCATCTATTGGTGCCGGTGGTGGCCGGCACGCCAGGTTATTACTCCGGAAAGTAAATATGCCTAAATCCGGCGTCTCACGAAAAGCCGGTGCGGGGTGTCATGTTCATTCACATCCACCCCGCTCCGCCGGTGCGTGAGATGATGAACTTGGCATATTTGCCAAGATATGAATATAAGTCAACCCATGCGTCGCTTCAACCATCCGGGATGGGAGAACTTCCGAATCAAAACCGCATGTGGCGTTTTTCGATAATGACGATGGGCTCGTAGGCGAAGAGCGCGTTCAGATGGTGCAGGAAGGCGTGCCGGCCCTCGTTTTGCCAGAGGGCCGTGATGTCGGCGCTGGTGCCGGCGTATCGCTCATCGAGTTCGTCAAAGCCCGGCGGAGCCCCTGCCGGATGGTCGCCGCGGGCCATCCCGCAAACCAGATCCAGCCACATTCGGCTTGCCCCCATCAGGTAATAGGGCCAGGCCTGCCGCAGAGGGGCGGACCAGGTGGGGTCGCTGGTGTCGGCGATGGCCGGCCGCGATACCGTTGAAGGGTCGTCACACACCACGGCGATGACCCGCCCTGAGGCTTTCGCCTGCTCCAGCACCGGATTGGCGGATATCTCGGAGAAAACCCTGCGCGCCGTCCCGGCCGAGGCAAAGAAAATGAAGCTGAACTGATGCCCGGCTTCATCCCGGGCGGCCCGGCGATGAAATCGCCACAGGGAGATGTCATGCGCATGGCGCTCGAGGACCGGTTTGACCACCAGGTGGGCGATCAGCAGATCCGTTTGCCAGGCCGGGTCGGCGCCGGCCGGCCAGTCCATTCGAAAGCGCGCATACCACCACGAGCTGTCGGCCGAGAGAGCCGGCGCCGGCCGGGGCACTCCGGCCGCAGGTGGTGTCGGCAGGGAGGCGCAGCCCGCAAAAACCAGGGCGACCAGCACGGCCCCGATGGTTCGCAGAAAAGGTCTTTTTGTGGGTGATGCGCGCATCATTCGCGAATGACCAGCCAGATGCCGGACAGCACCACCGCCATGCCGGCCAGGCGTGAGGCGTTCAACGGGCGTGCGGTCGCCCCCATCCAACCGAAATGATCCACCAGGGCGCCCACGGCGAACTGGGCGGCGATAAAAATGGTGAACGCCACAACAAGCCCCAGGCGCGGCGTGCTGAAAGCAAGCGCACCGACAATCACCAATCCCAGAACTCCAGAGGTGTAGGCATACCACGGGGCGGCTCCGCCGGCGCCAAGATTCCCTCCGCGCTGGAAGAGCATGATCAGGCCGATCAGAACCCCGCCGCTGAAATAGGTGATGAAGACGCTTTCCAGGGTGCCGATTCGTTTGTCCAGCAGTCCCATGAAGTGGGCTTGGATAGCCGTGGCCGCCCCGCCGACTGCGGCAACAGCCGCCAGCCAGTAAACATTCATAACCGAGTTCCTTCCTGCGAAGATATTTTCATATGCTTATGAAAATTTTTCCACAATATGGTGGCCAAGAAAAATCTGTGTCGATATAACAAGCTGAAAAATGACTTAAAAATATTTTATTTAAAACGGGCATAATTTATGCTTGTGGAACTTAAAATGACTATAACGGAGTGAAAACGATGGAAGATACACTTATTTCATTGGCCACCGGCTTGATCAGCGTGCTGATGGTGGTCATGGTGTTTCAAATCTGCATCCTACTGTGAGGCTTGGCTTCCCGCCGGGGGATCTCAGATGGGTGGGAGAATACCCTTAACCCATAGAAAAAGGAAAAATGGACCCGACGAGCCAAGTGTCAAAGAGCGAACAGCGCGAGAGCCAGCGGCTTCCGTTCACAGCCACCGTCATGTTTGAAAATTACCTGACGGGCAACTACCATGACGGCCGTATGGTGAACTACAGCCGGGGAGGCTTGTGTTTTGAGGCGGACGTGCCCCCCGGCATTAACACGGAAGTCTTCATCGGAATCGAAAAGTCGCCTTATTCGTCCCACCACGATGTCTTCCGCGCCAAAGTGGTTTGGATTCGCGAACTGCCGCTGAAGGAATCCTATTACGCCTATGCCGTCGGCGTGAAGTATTGCTGAGGTGTCCCTCGGATCACCGGCGGATCGACTGCGCCACGTCGTTCAGGCGTTCGCGGATGGAGATGACGTAGCTCGCCGCTTTTCCGCGATGATCGGCCATGATGGCATCGTGGCGCCCCCGCAGCACCACCAACGGGTCGAACGTGCAGACCCGCTCCATTTCGTGGAAGGCAATCTTAATGTTTTCACTTCCGCCTTTTTCCCGGATCGTCGGGTAAAGCTGCACCGTCGCCCACAGGAAATCCCGCAGCACCAGGATCACGCCCTGCGTGTAATAGATTCGGTCGTCCAGCTCCGTGTAGGGGACATCCTCCGTCGCCTGAACCAGCAGGCCCAACGGCTGGTCCAGGAACTCGTTGCTGAGGATGAAGGTAAACAGGTTGTACATATCGTCGGAGCGCATGTTGTAGACGGCTTTGCCGTCCCTGAGCCCGTTTTCGTATTTTCTTACCAGATCAAGCCCCTTGCGGTATTCGCTTTCACTGGACGGCAGCCACCAGTTGTCCTCCGAAAAGGCGAAGCGCTTCTCCCGGGCTTCTTTCAGCCACTCGTTCTCCGCATCCACGGTGCCGTACTTGGCTAAATGGGTTGCGTAAAACGTGACCAGCATGCGCGTGGCGAACATCGTGCCGCGCTGCCGGCTGGCCCGGTTGTCCAGCCAGCGGGTGGGTGATACCCAAAGATCGTTCACGGACCAGCCGAAAGTCGAATTCAGTTCTTCTTCCAGGCGGTTGGTCATGGCCTGCGCCAAGACGGCGCCTTTTTCCGCCTCAGTCGAATCGGATTTCACCTTCTGGAGCACGGCGTGAATCCTGGAGTCGGAAAACGGGAAGCGCGTCGGATCGACGGACGTGTACGCTTTGTCCGTCAGCCAGACGACGCCGAATGTCAGCGGCCAGGCCAGCAGAAGTGCCACTAGAACGCCGACGACGACTTTAAGAAACCGATGCGTTTTGGGATTTGCTCCGGGTGCATCCATGGTTTGATCCTCGATTAGATGTGCGTGAAACCGCGGTTCAGCGCCGCCGGCACAAAGCCCGGCGGTACCCGGGGATGCCTAAATCTATAGGTTTCGGTGCTGAAGCAATGGCCGAAAACTCTACACACGGAGTTCGGCAAAGTCAACCCAGCGCCGAGCGCGCTGCTCTTGACAGATCCGGCGTTCATGATAGGGTTGTTGCGGTTCAACTGCGTTTTTCCCTTTGAAACGGTAGGCATCATGTCAAAAAAAATATCCGTATTCATCTTGGTGCTGACCAGTCTGCTGTCGACCGGTTGTGCCGCCCTCGTGGTGGGCGCGGGCGCGGGCGCAGGGGCCTATTCCTACGCGAATGGCGAGCTGGCGCGGACCTACCAGGCCGCCTTCCCCCGAACCATGGAGGTCTGTACCCAGATCCTGGCCGACCTGAGCATGCCGATCAAAGCGCAGCACAGCGAAGGGGAGCAGACGGTCATCGAAACCGAGCGCAAGGACGGGACCCCCGTGACACTGAAGGTCAAGATCATCGGTTTAGACCTGACGGAGGTATCGGTGCGCACCGGCGTGGTCGGCTACTGGAACAGGGATCTTTCCACGCAGTTCCAGGAGTTTATCGCGCAGCGGCTTCAGCCCTGAAGCCGCCGCAGCGGCCGCTCCAGGTTCAACGCCGCGATGTTTTCCTGTTCCAAGCGGTTGATGGCCGCCATGTTATGCTCCATCACCCTGCGCAGGATCGGATCCATGAACCGGTGCAGGCTGTGGTTTGGCGCGGCCTTGAAGCCGCGCCGCAGCTTGTGGGCTCCCCCCATGCCGGGGTCGAACATGCGGATCCCATGCTCGATGGCCCACTCGATCGGCCGGTAGTAGCAGGCGTCAAAGTGCAGGAATTCAATTTCCCGGCGGCACCCCCAGTACCGCCCGTAAAGCTGATCTCCCTTGGTCACCAAGAGCGACATGCCCACCGGGGCCTCCCGGTGATCACCCTCGAAGGCCGTGGCGAACACCAGCCGCTGCCGGAAATGGTCGGGCAGCGCCGTGAAAAACTCCCGCGTGAGATACTTGCAGCCCCACGGGCCGAACTGGTCGTTGGTGTTCGCATAAAAGGCGTACATGCGGCCGTAAAGCGCTGCCGGCATCTCAGCGCCCGGGATCATCTCGACGCGGATCCCCCGGCGGCTCAATTCCCGCCGCTCGCGCCGGATGTTGCGGCGCTGATTGGCGTTGAAAACGGCCAGGTAATCCTCGAAGCTGCCATAGCCTTTATTCTCCCAGGCAAAGCTCTGGTGGGCCCATGCGCAGTAACCGTGCCCCGCCATAGCCTCACCCCAGACGGGATCCACGAAATGGAAGCTCGATCCGGATAGACTGTGGCGCCGGCAAAACCCGTCGATTTCCTCCAACAGACGGGGGATCAACTCCGCTTGATCGATTTCCGGCGCCATCAGAAAGCGATAGCCGATCATCGGTGTAAAAGGACTCATTCCGACCAGTTTGGGGTAATAGGCCCTTCCGAGTCGGTCAGCCACATCGGCCCAGGCATGATCGAAAACAAACTCGCCGGCGCTGTGAAGCTTGACATAGAGAGGGGCCGCGGCCACCAGATCGTTTCCGGACCACAGCGTCAAATGACGGGGGATCCACCCGGACTCCGCCGCAGCGCTGCCCGAGGCTTCCATCAGCCGCAGCCATTCCCATTCCAGAAACGGCGTCGGCAACGGCTGGGCCAAAGCGTCCCAGGCCTCCCGGTCGATGAGGGACAGGGATTCGACCCAGGCGGCTCTCAAGTTGGTGGGGTGCATGCGTTTATGGTCCGAATGAGCCAAGCGATAGTAGGGATGAAGAAATATAGGCACTGCGGCCGGCCTGTCATCCTATCCACTGCGGGGCAATTCCACGGTAACTCTGAATATGAGTCAACGAACTTTACTTGCCCCAACTTATGGTAACATTTAATGCGAGGCAATTCGCGGTGCCCGTTGTGCTTGACAATCCGGGCGACTTCCATAATACTATAGAATTACTAAAAAACTTCATTGGAGAGGCGATCCTCATGCCTATTTATGAGTTCAGGTGTTTGTCCTGCAATGAATGCTTTGAAATCCTCGTCTTGAAAAAAGATGAAATGATCGAATCCCGCTGCCCGAAATGCAGCTCAGAGGACTTCGAGCGGGTGTTGAGCAAGACGTGCTATGCCATGGGAGCGGGCGAAAGCAAGGGAACCGGTACGTCCGCCCAGACCCGCACCTGCTCGGGCGGGTCCTGCACGACGTGGGATATCCCCGGCCCAACCCGCTGACGCTGATCACCTCACACCCTTCTGGCTGAAACGATGGCGCCGTTGCACGCACAGGAAAAAGAGCAGTTCAAAAAACTTTTCCAGCAGGAACGCGTCGAGAACTTTGACGACCGTTTCAAGGTTCTGGAGGCGTTTCTCTCCACTGAAAGGCACGTGACCGCGGACGAACTGGCCGGGCGGCTCAACGCCAAGGGTGCAGCGCTCTCAACCGAGTTTGTGCGGGACACGCTGAAGATGCTGAGCCGTCTGGGCTTTGCCCGTCAAAGCCGGTTCGACAACGGCGTGGTTCGCTACGAGCACCACCACCTCGGAGATCACCACGACCACATGATTTGCACCAAGTGCGGCACGATCATCGAATTCAAGGAGGACCGTCTCGAAGCCTATCAAATCAAGATTGCCGCGAACCATGGATTCCACATGCTGCGGCACAAAATGGAAATCTACGGCATCTGCACCGACTGTTTGAGGGAGCGCTCCCGGAAGATGCCCCTGACCATGGCCAAGGCCGGCGAAAAACTGCTCATCCGGGAGATCACCGGGGGTGCGAACGTGCGCCTGAGGCTGATGTCCATGGGGCTGCGCCAGGGGGATGCCATCGAAGTCATCACCAACAACAATCAGGGTCAGATGGCGATATCCGCCGATTTGAAGCGGTACGTCCTCGGCCGGGGCCTGGCGCAGAAGATCGTCGTCGAACCCTCCGGCCTCTGAGCCGCCCGGTCGCCCCGCGGTCAACCGCTGCGAGACAGCCATGCCCACGCTCGAGCCGGCCTACCTCCAGACCCACCGCAGCGGCCTTCTGCGCCGCAAGACGGAACAGGCGGTGGAGAGCCTTTGCGCATGCACGCAGTGTCCGCGCCGGTGCGGGGTAAACCGGCTGGCCGGGGAGACCGGGGTGTGCAAGACCGGTCGCCTGGCCTCGGTCTCCAGCTTCAACGCCCATTTCGGGGAAGAAGCCCCGCTGGTCGGCGAGCACGGTTCGGGCACCGTTTTTTTCACCCACTGCAACCTGCTGTGTTTGTTCTGCCAGAATTTCGACATCAGCCATCAGGGCACCGGCCAGGAGGTCACGGATGAGCGGCTGGCCGCCATCATGCTGGGGCTGCAGCGGCAGGGGTGTCACAACATCAACTTCGTCACGCCCTCGCATGTCGTGCCGCAGATACTGGCCGCGCTGGAGATCGCCGTATCTCAGGGGCTGAATGTACCGCTGGTCTATAATTCCGGGGGATACGATCTCCCCGGAACCCTGAAGCTTTTAGACGGGGTGATAGACATCTACATGCCGGACTTTAAATTCTGGGATCCGGAAATTGCGCGCGCGACCTGCGACGCGCCCGATTATCCCGCGGTGGCGCGGCACGCGCTGGCGGAGATGCATCGCCAGGTGGGAGACCTGGTCCTGAGCGAGGACGGGATCGCCCGGCGCGGGCTGCTGGTCCGGCACCTGGTCATGCCCGCAGGCGTGGCCGGCACCCGCCAGGTCATGCGCTTCATCGCCCGGACGATATCGCCCCGAACCTATGTCAACGTGATGTCCCAATACCGGCCTTGCGGCAGGGCGCATGAAGTGGCCGGGCTGGAAACGGCGCTTTCGCCGGCCGAATACCGCCGGGCCATCGAGGAGGCGGTTGAAGAGGGCATCACAAGACTCGACCGGCCCCATCGGGTTTTGGGATGGGTATGAACACCGCTATGGAACGCATTTTTGCCATCGGCGACATCCATGGATGCCATGACCAGCTGCTCGATCTGCTGGGCCGAATTCCCATCGACTGGTCCAGCGACCCGCTGGTGTTCATGGGGGATTACATCGACCGCGGGCCGAAATCCTTCGAGGTGGTGGACCACTTGATCGGCCTGCAGGCCCTGCACCCCGGCATCGTCTTTCTGAAGGGCAACCACGAGCAGATGTTGATGGATTATCTCTCCGGAAAAGACCGCATGACGTATCTGTACAATGGCGGCCACCAGACCCTGGAAAGTTATCTGAATCACGCCGGACCGAGGGCCAAATACCCGATTCCGGACGCCCATCTCCGGTTTTTCGAATCCCTGGCGCTGTTTCATGAGACCGAGAACTATATTTTTGTGCACGCCGGCCTGCGACAGAACGTGCCCATGGATCAACAAGGCCCCGAGGACCTGTTGTGGATCCGTGAGAAATTCATCTATGCGACCCAGTCTTTCGGCAAGCGCGTGGTCTTCGGTCACACCCCGTTTGACGAGCCGCTGGTGGAGCCGAACAAGATCGGTATCGACACCGGTGCGGTCTTCGGAAACAAGCTGACGTGCCTGCAGCTGCCGGAAGAAAAGTTTTTCTTCTCATGAACGGCCGCACGTCTGGCCGTGCGGCCGTTCATACCACTAAAGAAGCAGTCCAATTTGAGCAGCTGAAAAGGACATGGGGCATGCAAAGGGTCTGCGCGGTTTTGATCATGATGACCTGTTTGTGCTCGGCCGTGCAGGCGGCCGAGCGGATGGCGGTGAGCGTGAAAGAGGCAAACGTCCGCGCCAACGCCCAGCCCAATGCGGACGTGCTTTGGAAGATCGAAAAATACCACCCCGTCGAGATTCTCGAGACCTCCGGGGTCTGGCTGCGGTTCAAAGACTTCGAGGGCGACGGAGGCTGGGTCCACAAATCCATGCTGGACAAGACCCCGACCGTCATCACCAGGCAGAACGGCTGCCAGCTGCGCGCCGGCCCCGGCACCGACCAGCCGGTGCTCATCAAGATCGACAAGGGGGTCCCCTTCAAGGTGCTCAAACGGGAAGGCCGCTGGATCCAGGTCGAGCACGCCGACGGCGATAAGGGCTGGCTGAGCGACTCCCTGGTGTGGTAAGCGCGGGTCGCACGGCTGTTTTGGCGGCACATCCAACCGACAACCAGAAACATGGGCCACGCATGTCCTCTGAAAAAAGAACAGATCAGCGAAAAACGATTGTGGGGGTAGGCTCGGCGCTCGTCGATATTCTCACCCACGAGAGCGATGCCTTTCTGTCCGAAGCCGGCGCCATCAAGGGCGGCATGGTGTACGTCGACAAGGAACACATCGAACAGGCCTTGGCACGCGCTTCCGGGACGCCGGCCATCGTGCCGGGCGGCTCGGCGTGCAACACGGTGGTCGGGGTCGGCCGACTGGGCGGCAGCGCCCGTTTCGTCGGAAAGCGCGGCAACGGGAAGATGGGTGATTTTTTCGAAAACTCGTTGCGTTCCAACAACGTCGACCCCCGACTCTTCCGGTCGACCGTTTCAACGGGTCGTGTGCTTTCGATCATCACTCCCGATGCCCAGCGCTCCATGTTCACCTTTCTGGGTGCGGCCGCCGAAACACGGCCGGAGGACATCCGCGAGGATCTGTTTGCTGACGCCGCGATGGTGCACATCGAGGGTTATCTGCTGTTCAACCCCCGGCTGATCCTGGCGGCGTTGACGGCAGCCAAGTCCGCGGGGGCCCGAGTGTCCCTGGACCTGGCCAGCTTCAATGTGGTGGAGGAGTCGCGGAGTTTCCTGGCGGAGGCGGTGAAGGAATACGTGGACATCCTCATCGCCAACGAAGACGAAGCCCGGGCTTACACGGGGGAGTCCGAAGCGCTGCCCGCCATCCGGGCGCTCAGCCGGGGGGTGGACATCGCCGTCTTGAAGCGCGGGGCGCAGGGCAGCTTGATTTCCCGGGATGGGCGCATCGTCACCGTTCCGGCCGAAGGCGACGGCCGGGCGATCGACACCACCGGCGCCGGAGACTTGTGGGCGTCCGGCTTTCTCTTCGGCCTCGTGGAAGGGTACCCGCTGGATAAATGCGGTGCTGTAGCCTCCGCCTGCGGCTATGAGGTCTGCCAGGTGGTGGGCGCAAGCATCCCCGAGGACGGCTGGCAGAGAATTCGAAAATTGCTGGAAAAAATAGACAATTAGGGCTATAGACACCCGGTCGCGAGCATGCGCGGCCATAGGATGGCCCGACCCGATTGGCCGGGGCGGCAGCCGAACATCTCGATGCAGGAGGACACCGTGGCGGCAGCAAAAAAAAAGACCCGCAAGGAGCTTTTGAAGGAACCGGATGAATTCCTCACCCTCTCATCAAGGGCTCTCGGCTGGTTCGCGCAACATAAAAAAGAGATCAATGTCGCCGTGATCGGGTTGCTGGCCGTGGCCGTCCTGATCTCCGGCTATGTGTTTTATGTCAACCAGCAAGAGGCCAAGGCGGCATCGCTACTGGCGCAGGCGCTCGAAAAGGTGGAGCGTCTCGGCGCCGGGAAACCCACGCCCAAGACCGTTCAGGAGGTTTCCGAAGATTTCCGGCGGGTTTTCAACGACTACGGGAGCCGATCCAACGGCAGCATCGCCCGGCTGATATATGCCAACCTGTGCTACGAGACCGGCGACTATCCGCAGGCCGCGGACTTGTACAAAGCCTCCCTGTCCCGATTTGTCGACCAGCCCCTGGTCCACTTCCAGATCCTGAAGAGCCTGGGGTACACGTACGAAGCGCTCAAAGACCCTGCGACGGCGGTGATGTATTTTGAGCAGGCGCAGTCGGCCGGCGACAAGAGTCTCCAGGACGACGTGCTGTTTCATCTGGGGGATCTTTACGCCCGGATGGGCCAGAAGGAAAAGAGCGCGGCCGCATTCCGGCGGATCCTCAGCGACCACCCCGAATCGGTCTACGCCAACCTGGTCAGGAAGAAAGTGAACGGCTGAATTTTGGTAGCTGTGGACAAAAATCCCTGCGCTTCGCCACCTTCGGGCACAGGGACTTTTGTCCAAAGTCCGCTCAGTGCTTTGAGCCTACCTCAAGATTATATTTCCTAATTTTCTGGTTGAGTCCGCTTTTTCCGATGCCGAGGATTTCTGCGGCGTGGGTCTGAACATTGTTGGCCATTTTCAATGCCCGTTCAATCATTTCTTTTTCAATCAATTCCAACGTTTCATAGAGTTTGGCTCCTGTCGGGATGCTTTCAATAAGCTTTGCATTGAAGACGTTTGCTTTGAACCAGTTAGGTAAATCTCTTATCGTGACAAGTCCGTCTTCGCATAAAATAATTGCACGCTCAATTACGTTTTCCAACTCACGGATATTCCCCGGCCAGCTGTATTCGTAAAATAATCGTATCACCTCTTGCGACATCCCCTTAACAGGAACAGCCGATTGATTGGAAGACTCATATTTTTTGATAAAGTGATCTACAAGCAATTGAATGTCCTCCCAACGAAGTCTAAGGGGAGGAATCACGATATGGACTACATTCAGGCGGTAAAATAAATCCTCGCGAAAACGCCCGGCCTGCATTTCATCCTTAAGATTCCTGTTGGTGGCGGTGATCACGCGAATGTCCACGGCGACCGACCGCACTCCGCCGACACGTTCAAACGTTTTTTCCTGGAGCACCCGCAGCAGTTTAACCTGCAGATTCGGAGACAACTCGCCGATTTCGTCCAGAAACAGAGTCCCGCCGTGGGCAAGCTCGAATCGCCCCTTTTTGCTCGATACCGCGCCGGTGAAGGCCCCCTTTTCGTGGCCGAACAGCTCGCTCTCGAGCAGGCTTTCCGCCAGGGCGGAACAGTTGACGGCTACAAATGGATTTTCACGCCGCGGGCTGTTGAAGTGAATTGATTTGGCCACCAGCTCCTTGCCCGTACCGCTCTCCCCCTCGACCAGGATGGTAGCATTGGATGGAGCCACCTTCTGGATGGTTTCGAAGACATCCCGCATGGCCTTGCTTTTGCCAATGATGTTACCGAACCGGTATTGCGACTCGACGGCGTTGCGCAGGCGGCGGTTCTCCTTGACCACCTGGAAAATCGAGATGGCTTTCTTGACGTAGAGGATCAGCCGCTCATTGTCGAAGGGCTTCAGGATGTAGCTGTAGGCGCCCTTCTGCATGGCCTCGACGGCCTTGTCGACGGTCCCGTGGGCGGTCATCATGACCACCGGCAATTCGGGGTCCATAGCCTTGATCTGATCGAGCAGCTCGATGCCGTCCATGCCCGGCATCTTCATGTCGGTGAGGACCAGGTCCAGGTCCGAGGATTTCTGGATCTCCAATGCCTCCAGGCCGCTGACGGTGGTGAGCACCTCATAGCCTTCTTCTTCCAGAACGGCGCTGAGCACCAGCAGATAGTTCTTCTCGTCATCGACAACCAGAATGGTTTCCATAATCAAAGGTTGCTTTCGGGAGGCGTGATGGGCAGCTCGATCGTCACCCGGGCCCCGTGAGGCTCGCGGTTGGCAACCCGGATGCCGCCGCCGTGCGATTCAATGATGTTCTTCACGATGCCGAGCCCCAGGCCGGTCCCCTTGTCCTTGGTGGTGAAAAACGGGTCCCAGATTTTGTCGAGCAGATCGGCCGGAATCCCCTGGCCGTCGTCATCGATAGCGACGACGACCCGGCTGCCTTCGGCGTGGACGGCGACCCGGATCCGGCCGCCCTCGGGCATGGCCTGCATGGCATTGATGAAAATGTTCAGAAACGACTGGTGCAGCAAGGGTGCGTCAGCCATGACACCCGGCAGAGGGGGCTGCCAGTTTTTTTCGATGACATATCGCCCTTCGTCGATCTGGGCGGCCAGGAAGGTGATGTTTTTCTCGATGATGTCTTCGACCCGGCACGGGCGTAGCTTCGGGCTGCGAGGCCTTGCGAAGTTGATGAAATCGGTGATGATCCCGTTCAGCCGGGTGGCCTCCTCGACGATGATGTCCGGCAGCGCGTTGGCGGGGTCGGTCTTGGCGACCTTTTTTTTCAGAAGCTCGGCGGAGCTGCGGATGATGCCCAGGGGGTTGCGGATCTCATGCGAAATGCCTGCCGCCATCTCGCCCATCGCCGACAGTCGTTCCGCCCGACTCAGCTGCTCCTTGAGCCGCAGCCGCTCCTCGGCCCGTTTTTCAATGATCGCCTCGCCGCGCTGGACCACGAAGATGAGCACCACAAACAGCGCACCCATCAACACCGTGCAGGTGATGACCACCAGGATCTGGATGCGGAAGATGGTCTGGTAGTCTTCGGACAAGTCCTGCACCACCTCGACCACCCCCAGCACCGTGTCGGTGATTCGCCCGAGCGGCTCCTCCCAGCGCAGGGGCGCGAAGGTGACCAGGCGCACCTCCTTCGGGAACCCCATGAGGATTTCAAGGAAACTGCCCCGTTGGACCAGCTTGGAGGTCGATCGGCCGGACTTGGCCTGCTCGAGCGCCGTGCCCCCGACCGCCTTGACGCCGATGCGGTCCTCCTCAAAGCTGTAAGAGACGGTGTTGTTCATGCTGTAGATGTTGAGATCTTCCACTTTGAAGCTGTGAAGCGTGCTGCGGACGACACTGTCCATGCGCTCAAACTGCTCCGGGTTGCGCAGCTGAACTTTTCCGAACTTCATGCCGGTGGGCAGAATGAATTGGATGAACACCTGATGGTTGAGGTTTTCAATCAAGGCATGGGCATAGTCCTCGCTTTTTTTGCGCTGCATGGATTTGACCCAGTGGGTGTTGAGAATGGCCAGGATAATCGTGACCATAAAGATTACGACCAGCCCGGTGAACGTAAAATACTTGACCAGCCGGAACGGCGTTATTTTTTCCTCAGGCAGACTGGTACCCACGGGGGCAGGGGAGGCGTTGGCGATGTCCATTGAGAGAAAGTATAGAAGGTAACTCCAAGAGTTTCAAGGCTATAAAAAAGGATAAAAAAAATTTTAAGTTTAACGCGCGCCGACCGATAAAGGAATCATAGGCGCCTCGATGGGTGATGGCAATGAAAAACGCGTTGGTAATGTCGAGCCGGTTATCCCAGTTACAAAAAATTGACGGTGTGTCGATGAAAGGTCACACAACGCCGCAGGTGGTTGGCAAGCGAAAAGACGAGCGAATTCCGAGCGCAAACGCCGTTTTTTTTAACAATCTGAAATCAATATGTATTGCGCTGAGCCGACTTTTTGGTTTATTTCGAATCACCCATTGGCGCAATATTTGCTTCATCTTAAAACAACTGACAACCCATTCGGCAAGTACCCGGAACACGGCCACTACCGGCCACACGGCGATTTAAACGGCAGCGGTTAAATTGACTACAACAGTTGGTGGGTCGTTGCGGGGCGACTACCCCATACAGATAAGTTAATATAATTAAGGATAATTAAACTTAATTCATTTTACTTGGCAGTCTTTATCACCCAACGATCACACGAAATAGGCAGTCAACGGAACGAAGAGATCGTCTTTATGACCCCCAACGCTTCAGAGCGAGCGATGGCTAAAAACAAATTGAAATCAGTGCGCGAATCGCTTCTCATGAGTAAAACGGAACTTGCCAAACAAGCCGATGTATCGCCGATCACCATCTCCAGGATCGAAAGAGGGATGCCGTGCCGGATGGAAACCCAACGCAAGATCCTGTTGGCGCTGGGGTTCAAACTTTCGGACAAACCCAAAATCTTCAAGGACTGAGCTCACTCCATGCTATTCGGAAAAAAAGACTCCCTGGTTGGTTTGGACATCGGGTCGCGCTCGGTGAAAGTCGCCGAAATCATCGACACCAAGAACGGCCCCAAACTCAAGCGGTTCGGCATGGCGGACATCCCGGCCGGCACCATTGAGGACGGGGCCATCAGCGATCCGGACACGGCGGCCGAAACCATCCGCCAGCTCTTTAAATCCAGCAACATCAAAGAGGCCAATGTGGCGGTCTCCATCGGTGGCTACTCCGTTATCGTCAAGAAGATCAACGTTCAGACGATGCCGGAGGATCAGCTGCAGGAGACCATCCATTTCGAGGCCGAGCAGTACATCCCCTTCGACATCAGCGACGTGAACCTGGATTTCCAGATTCTCGGGGAGAACGAAAACAATCCGAACCAGATGAGCATTTTTCTGGTCGCCGCGAAAAAGGAGATGGTGAACGACTACATCAACCTGGTGAGCCTGGCCGGCCTGAACCCCTGCATCATCGATGTCGAAGCCTTCGCCCTGCAGAACATTTTCGAGGCCAACTACGACATCCAGGACGAAAACGTGGCCCTGATCGACATCGGCGCCAGCAAGACCTCCCTGAATATTCTCAAGGGCAGCTCCTCGGTTTTCATGCGGGATGTGGCCCTGGGCTGTCTGCAGATCAACCAGAAGATTATGTCGCTGCTCGATTGCTCCTACGAACAGGCGGAGCTTCTCAAGTTCGGAGAGGCATCCGATAAAATGTCCGCCGAAGAGCTCAAGCAGATCGTCGCCGCCGTCGTAACGGACTGGTGCACCGAAATCCGGCGTGCGCTGGATTTCTTCTACACAAACTACCCGGACGATCAGATCAAACGGATCATTCTGAGCGGCGGAGGTGCCAACATTGCCGAATTCCGGCAACTGCTGGCCTCGGAGGCTTCCACGGTGGTGGAGACCCTCAACCCGTTGAAGAAGTTCACTGTGGATGAGAAGGCGTTCGACCCGGAATTCATTCGCCAAATCGCCCCCCAGGCCGCCATCGCCATGGGGTTGGCCATGAGAAAAGTAGACGACAAATGATACGCATCAACCTACTGCCGTTCCGGTCCACTCGCAAAAAAGAGAACATCCGTCGCCAGCTGTCGATCTTTCTGCTCTCGCTGGCCTTTGCCGTGGTTGCGATCTTCGGGATCTATTTCCTGTTGAGCAGCCAGGTCGACGATCTGAACAGCCGCATCGCGAGCACTCAGGCCGAGCTGGAAAAGTACGACAAGATCAACCGGGAAATCGAAGAGATCAAAAAGAAACTGGACAACCTCAACAAGAAGCTGACGGTCATCCGGGAGCTGGAAGTCAGCCGCTACGAACCGGTGCGGCTGATGGACACCCTGGCCCAGGTGATCATCGAAAAGCGGATGTGGTTCACCGCGCTGGACGCCAAGGCCGACGTGGTCAACATCAGCGGCGTCGCCATGGACGACAAGACCGTGGCCGATTTCATGGTTCGCCTGGAAGGCAGCGGGTTGTTCTCCGCGGTGAACCTCAAGACCCTGCGGCAGGTCGAAATTCAGAAAACGAATCTCAAGTCCTTTGAAATCAGTTGTCAGAAGAAGCCGATCATCAGAACTTCAGAAGAGGCCGGGGTCAAAAAATAATGGCTACCAAAGAACCTGTCGGAAAAAAAACCGGAAGCGAGATCCTGGAGAAAATCGAGAAGCTCGCCCTGTGGCAGAGAGTGGCCATGGTCGCGGCAGTGGTGGTGCTGCTCTTCGGTGCAACCACCTGGCTCGTCTATCTGCCGCTGTATGACGAGATCACCGAACTGGACAATAAATTGCAGGGCCTGGAAAAAAAGCTGGCCACCGCGAAGATCAACGCGGCCGAACTGGAAAAGTTCCAGGCCAAAATGCAGGAGGCCGAAGCCCAGTTCAAAATCGCCATGCGCGCACTGCCCGAAAAGGAGGAAATCCCCTCCCTGCTGACGAACGTGTCCAAGTCCGGTCAGGATGTGGGGCTGGAGTTCCTGCTGTTCGAGCCCAAGCCCGAAACCAAGAAAGAGTTTTACGCGGAAATCCCGGTGGCGATGAGCATCCGCGGGGATTATCACAACCTGGCGATTTTTTTCGACAAGGTGGCGCGCTTGTCCCGGATCGTCAACATCAACAACATCACCATCAATCGCGGCAAGGAGATCCGTGACCTGAACGCCTCCTGCACGGCCGTGACTTACAAGTTCGTGGAGCCGCCGCCGGAGAAACCGGCCCCA